>Ga0210409_10000666_pt1 | contig 51235 bp, 44 predicted proteins | sample IncBWH17MmetaG_FD_161649 | JGI IMG/M metagenome (GOLD analysis project Ga0210409, IMG submission 161649) | Forest soil microbial communities from Barre Woods Harvard Forest LTER site, Petersham, Massachusetts, United States - Inc-BW-H-17-M | ecosystem: Environmental > Terrestrial > Soil >... | reverse complement strand
TCGCCCGTCGTTATCCGGAGACGAGCCGCGGGGTGATGATGCTTGACGCACCGCTGCCAGGCCTTGGGCCGTGGGATGCGGTTAAAGCCAATCCCATCACTTGGCACATGAATTTTCAGCAGACGCCGGGCCTGCCGGAGCAACTCCTTGCCGGTCGCGAAGCCATTTATTTGCGTCATTTTCTCGATTCCGATACTTTCAGCGATGCGGATGTCGCACGCTACGCCCGGGCATATGCCGCTCCCGAACATCTGCGTGCGGCGTTGGAGATCTATCGGGCCTTTCCGGCGAATGAGAAATTCAATGCGGCGCAACAGAGCGCCATCAGAGTGCCGTTGGTACTCGCTCCGGGCAAAAACTCGCCTTTCGAGAACCTCATGCCAAGCTTCGCCGATGCATTGCGGGCGCATGGGTGCGCAAATGTTGAGATCGAATTCATCGAGAACAGCGCACATTACGTCGCGGATGAGCAGCCCGATGCTGTGGCTCAACTCATCGAACGGCATGCCTCGTTATAACGACGATTACAGAATGTTATGGGAGGCACACGAAGAACTTACTTACAGTCGCAGGGAGGGAAAGGAAGCGTGAGCCGATCAAGGGTGCTCGGCGACTATGGATTTGGAGCCAGATGTTAATTTCGGCATCACAAAATCCGCATCACAGGGATTCGAGGAGAGAACCGGATGAAACGAGAGACAGTCAAGATGATGGCGTCGTGGGCCTTGGCGCTGGCTCTTTCCCTGAGTACAGCCCGGAACGCGCAGGCACAGGACGCCAATAATCCGTATCCGAGCATGGCTCCGATTGAAAAGTATCTGATGGATCGAGACGAGGAGATCGCCTTGGCGCGAAGCGCGGCGCCGCCATCCATTTCCCGCGATGCCACGGTTGTAATCCTAGGGAAAAATGGCTACGAAACGGTGGTCGAAGGTAAGAACGGCTTTATCTGTATTGTAGAGCGCGGTTGGATGAATTCATTCAACAGCCCAGAGTTTTGGAGCCCTAAGACTCGCGGCGCGGAGTGCTTCAATCCCCCGGCCGCGCGAACGGTCGTGCCGTACACCTACTTCAGGACAAAATTAGTCTTGGCGGGAAAATCGAAAGCTGAGATCAAGGAAAGTATTAAGACCGCGATGGAAAAAAAAGAATTGCCCGCTCTCGAGGCCGGGGCGATGTGCTACATGATGTCGAAAGATGCATATCTTAATGATGGTGGTGGGCACAACATGGCCCATCTCATGTTTTACACGCCGCTCATGGATGGTGCAGTATGGGGCGCAAATCCGATAGACGACTCAAACCATGTCTCGTTTAAATTCCCGAACTCTCCGATATTTCTAACTCCACAGTTCCTAGGTGACCCGGAACCGATGGATAATTTCGTCGTCCCCACCGGCGTGTGGTCGGATGGAACTCCGGATCAGATGTAAGGAGGGCCATTTGAGTGCAGCCTCGGAATCATTGAGTGACGCAGGAGCATGATGAAAACTGGATTCGAGAAAGCGAAAGGGACAGTCTGGCAGTGCGGGAGGCTTCTGCTGGCCGCGTTGCTTTTACCCTCCGCAATTGCACTGGGACAAACGCAACCGCCGGCGAAGCCGGAACCTGCCCCAATCCGGCCGTTCAAAATCCATGTTCCCGACCGTGTTCTAATTGATCTTCGCCGCCGTTTGGCGGAAGCCAAGTGGCCCGATCAACTTCCGGGCACGACCTGGGGGTACGGCGCCGACATCAAGATGGTTCGGGAACTCGCGGACTATTGGCAGAACGGCTACGACTGGCGTGCGCAAGAAGCGAAGATCAATCAGTTTGACCAGTTCACAACGGAAATTGATGGACAGCAGATTTATTTTATCCATCAGCGCTCTCCCCGCCCCGACGCCATACCGTTGATGCTGATTCACGGATGGCCCGGCTCGATTTTGGAGTTTGAGAAGCTCATTGGGCCGCTCACCCATCCCAAGGACAAAAATAGCCCGGCATTTGACGTTATCATTCCTTCGCTTCCTGGCTTTGGATATTCCGGACCCACCACAACCCGTGGCTGGGGCCCACAGCGTATGGCGAAGGCTTTAGTTGTTCTGATGGATCGTTTGGGCTATTCCAAGTTCGGCATCCAGGGTGGTGACTGGGGTTCGGCAATAGCCCAAGACATGGCTTACCAGGCGCCCACGCACGTGATCGGGTTGCATCTGAATCAGATTTACATGCCGCCGCCGAACCAGGAAGCCGTTGCGAAAATGAGCGATGCTGAGCGGAAACGGTATTCCTACTTTGACCGGGAAGAGAGCAGCTTCTTTTTCCTCCAGGCCAGTGAACCGCAGACTCTTGCCTACGCCCTTACTGATTCCCCAGTTGGGTGGCTGGCCTGGATGATTGGCAAATTTCAACTGCTTACGGACAACAACGGCGATTTTCTTACGGCTGTGGATCGCGACACATTTTTAACCGATGTTACGCTCTATTGGGCGACCGGCACGATCGGCTCCGCCATGCGAATTTATCGTGAGAACCGGCTCACCATAGAGGAAATGGTGCCGACGCCACACCTGGAGACTCCTGTGGGGTATGCGGATTTTCCGAAGGAGGTGGCTGTCCCGCCGTTTAGCTGGATTACTCAAACATACAACATAGTACAAAAAACTAGCATGCCGAAGGGCGGACACTTCGCGGCTTTGGAGCAGCCCGATCTCTTGGTTGCCGATATACGGAAGTTCTTTGTAAAGATTGATTAGAAGTAAGCCGAAATTGCAGCCTGATACGAAATGCATGCGGGGAGAGTTCAAGGTGTGCAAATTTACCACGGAGGCCATTACCACGGAGGGCAGCGATAAAGGGGAGCTGCGCCGGGTGTGCAGCAATCCAGCCTGTCCCATACACCATCCTCAGAAGCAGACTAACCGCGACGATGGCAAGTGGAAGGCGGAGCAGGAGAAGCATCGCAGGGAGGAGGCCATCGCCAATGCAACTGGCCTTTGTGTCCTCGCAGCTATCAGCGCAGCCATTCCGGTGCGGCTGATGAACCGAGACCAACCACCAAACTCAAGAAAGCTGCCTAACTCAGCCGCACGCGAAACGAGGTCTGACAATCAGACCTCGTTTCATACTTCGCTTATCCGCCCGACGGGCTTGAGATTGTGAACGATTTCGGAATTTTCCGTTTGGGATTCTTTCCCCTTTCAGAGCTTGGTTGATGGGCAATCTACAGATGTTATCAGGATGGAGAGCGGATCGCCGGTTGCTCTCGTTACCTATGCGGACGTAGTCTTATCTAGAGCGATGCGTTCTCTTCGTCAATTCGGTGTACTGGTTCTGCTGCTGGTGTCGTGCCTGGCTCCGGCCATGGCCTGCATGGTTCCCAATGCGGAGATGAGCATGCAGGAGCGTGCCTGCTGCCGCATGATGAAGAACCAATGCGGCCAGATGGAGATGCCGGCATCGCATGGCTGCTGCCAGAAGACTCCGCCAAGCGTTCACGATGGCGCGCTCGATACAAAGGCAGTCGTATTCCACCCGGTTGCGGTTCCTATTGTCTGGCTGTCTGCTTTTGAGCTGGTGAATCCGACCTCTGACGTCACTGGGTGGGTTGAACACCCCGACTATTCCCCTCCAAAGTCCCCACCCGCGACCATTTCCATCCTAAGAATCTAGTCAGTTCCTCTCTGGCACTCTACTTTTGCCGAGCGCGCTCGCCTGTCTGCGTGTTCCGGCAAATGCCTTGAACTGCATTGAGATCGGAGCTTCCATATGAACGTGGTCTCGTTGACCACCACGCTCGTGCTGGCCACCGCATGTTCTGCCTTCGGGCAGACGCCGGGGGCGAGCCCGCCCACACCTTTGTCTCAGCTTCTGGCCGAGGCCGAGGCAAACAACCCACAGATCTCCGCAGCCGATTACGGCGCACGAGCTGCCAGGCAAATGGCGCCGCAGGTAACTACGCTGCCGGACCCGAAGTTCACCTACCAGCAGTTGAGCGTGGGCAGTCCGAAGCCGTTTGCCGGATACACCAATAGCGATTTCGCCTACATCGGAGTCGGAGCATCACAGGAGCTGCCCTATCCAGGGAAGTTGCGGGCACGCGGGGCAGTAGCCGAACGCGACGCCGACACGAAGCAAGCTGAGGTTGAGGTTACTAAGACCAGCATTGCTCAAGCGGTGAAAATCGACTATCTCCAACTGGCCTATCTGCAACAGACGCTTGGCATCCTGCGGCAAAACCAAGCCGTTCTTGACCAGCTCATTCAGGATGCAACGGTGCATTATCAGGTCGGCCAGGGGATGCAGCAGGATGTCCTACAGGCACAGGTGAACCGGACGAAGATCGTGAAAGAGATCACCATGCACCATCAACAGATGGGGCAGGTGCAGGCACATCTCAAGGGTCTGCTCAGTCGAGATCAGGGATCGCCGGATATTGTTACCGAAGATCTAATCGCTACTCCGCTCCAACGGACTTCCGAAGAGCTCCTTGCGATGGTTCGGCAAAACAACCCTCAGATCCAGGTTGACGCGAGTTCCATTCGGAAGCAGGACGCGCAGGTGGCGTCTGCGAAGCGTGAGGGGAAGCCGGACTTTGAAGTTGGCTATCTCTATCAAAACACCGACCGCAAGTATCGGGACTATTACATGTTCACCTTCGATGTCCGCTTTCCTCGCAACACACGGGTGAATGCGGAGATCGCAGAGGCGGCGGAGAAGCGCTCCGAATCACAGCGGACCCTCAATGCACATCTGCAACAGCAACTCGCAGAGGTGCAGGATGGGTATGTCAAAGCGGCGAGCGACGAAGAGTTACTGAAGGAATATCGGGAAGGACTCATTCCACAATCCGACGCGGCATACCGGGCAACATTGAGCGCGTATGCCTCCAATCGTGAGCAGTTCGTTCATGTTCTCTCTTACTTCACCGACCTTTTGAGCCTGAGGCTCGAATACGCACATACCCTCATGGATCATGAAGCTGCTTTGGCTCATCTCGAAACTCTGACGGGAGCGACACTGCGATGAACAAATATGTCTTGAGAACCTCACTAGTCTGGATCGGTGTCCTCGCAGTTGTCGCTGGGATTTGCGGATACCGTTCCTATCAAGCGAAGCCAGCAGCAATGAAGACGCCAATGTCCGGGGATATGGAGCCTGTAGCCTCTGGTCCGCCTGCTGCTGCGGCCGAGCCAAAGTCGTCCACGCCAGATATCAAGATGGATGCTCCGCTCGTTCCGGTCCAACTCACGCCCGAGAGGATGCAGAGCATCGGTGTGCAGACCGGTACGGTCGAATACAAACAACTTAGCGACAATCTACGCGCGACCGGCACAGTGGACATCAATGAGCGTCTTCTCTCCTACGTGCAGGTACGCTTTCCCGGCTACATCCGCAAAGTATTTGCCAATGCTACCTATCAATACGTGCGCAAGGGTGAACCACTCTTCACCATCTACAGCCCGGACCTTGTGGCAACCCAGCAGGAGTATCTGCTGGCAGGACAGAATCAGAAGGCGTTGAGTGCCAGCACTGTGGATGGAGTCGCATCTGGAGCAGAGTCGCTGTCGGCAGCAGCTGAACAACGACTGGAGCAATGGGAGGTCCCGCAGAGTGAGATTGCAAAGCTGAAGAAGACGGGCAAACCGGTTACTGATCTCACCATCAATTCGACGGTTACGGGATACATTACCGAGCGAAACGCTCTGCCCAATATGTATGTCGACCCGTCAACCAAGCTCTATACCGTTGCCGATCTCTCCCGTGTGTGGGTCTACGCGCAGATCTTTCAGAACGATGTTGGCCGCGTGAAGCCAGGCGACACAGCACAGATTACCGTCGATTCGTATCCGGGCCGCACATTCTCCGGTCAGATCGAAGAGATTCTGCCGCAAGTAGATATGACAACACGCACCGTTCGTGTGCGTCTAGCGATGGCGAATCCGGGACTCAAACTGAAGCCGGGAATGTTTGTGAATGTCGATGTGAAAACGAGCCTGGGACGTCAGCTCGCTGTTCCCGTCTCAGCCGTCTTCCAGTCAGGCACGCGACAATTGGTTTTTCTCTATCATGGCAATGGAAGTCTTGAGCCAAAAGAGATCACGACAGGTCCCCGCGTCGGAGATGACTTCGTCGTTCTCAAGGGGGTGGAAGCACATCAGTCGATCGTCACTTCAGCGAACTTCCTGATCGACTCGGAAAGCCAGCTGCAAGCGGCGGCAGCTTCCTTTACACCGCCTCCGCCGGGTGCCGGGAGCAATGCTCCACCGGCGAATGTGCCTGCCGCTCAGAGGAACATCGACTTCACGACCGATCCAAATCCACCCAATAAGGGCACTAACACATTCCGTGTGCACATTACAGGCGCTGGAAATGCGCCCATAGCAGGCGCGGACGTGACAGTTACGTTTTTCATGGCAGCGATGCCAGCGATGGGAATGGCCGCGATTAACACGACCACTAAGCTCAACGACAAAGGCAACGGTTTGTATGAGGGAAGTGGTTCGCTCGGCTCTGGGGGAACATGGCAGGTCACCATCTCTGTCCAGAAAAACGGTCAAGTGATCGCAACGAGGCAGTTGCGGGTGAACGCTACGGGAGGCATGTAATGCTCTCAAAGATTATCGACGTTTGCGCTCATAATCGCTTCCTTGTTTTCACTGCCGTCCTATTGCTCACGCTCGCTGGAATCTGGTCGTTGCAGCATGTGCCTCTCGATGCACTACCCGATATCTCCGATGTACAGGTCATCGTCCACACTGCCTGGGCCGGTGAACCACCCGATGTCATCGAAGACCAGGTTACCTATCCGATCGTCACCAGCCTGCTTGCTGCACCTCATGTGAAGGCAGTTCGCGCACAGACGATGTTCGGCGACTCCTACGTCTATGTAGTTTTTCAGGATGGCACCGATCTCTACTGGGCACGCTCGCGCGTCATTGAATACCTGCAACAGATCAGTGGGCGTTTGCCGGAGAACGTGCATCCTTCGATTGGTCCCGATGCGACAGGTGCAGGCTGGGTGTATGAGTATGCCATCGTCGACAAGAGTGGCAAGCACAGTCTCGCAGACCTGCGCAGCTTGCAGGACTGGCATCTTCGGTATGCCCTGGAGACTGTGCTCGGGGTCGCTGAAGTGGCCAGCATTGGTGGGTTTGCCAGGCAATATCAGGTCCAACTCGACCCGAACAAGCTGCTTGCCTATGGCATTCCGCTTTCTATGGTCATAGACAAAGTAAAGCTGAGCACAAATGAGGTCGGTGGACGAGTGCTCGATTTGAACGGCGCAGAATACATGATCCGCGGTCTCGGCTATCTACGTTCGCTGGACGATCTCGCGACGGTTGCCGTCAGCAGCAAGAATGGAACGCCTGTCCTTCTGCGCGATTTGGGAACGGTGAGCTTCGGGCCCGACATCCGCGAAGGTGTGGCGGAGTGGAACGGCGAGGGCGAAACCGTTGGTGGAATCATCGTCATGCGCCACGGCATGAATGCTCTAAACGTTATCGACGGAGTCAAGCAAAAACTCCGTGAGATCGCACCCTCCCTGCCACCCGGCGTGCAAATCATGACGGGCTACGATCGCTCAGCTCTGATCGATGCGTCGATCAAAACGCTGCAGCGCGTTTTGCTCGAAGAAGCGGTTATTGTCAGCCTCGTCATAATTGTCTTCCTCTTTCACTTCCGTTCCGCGCTCATCGCAATCCTGGCGTTGCCCATTGCGGTACTGGTGTCGTTCATCCCTATGTACTGGCTGGGAGTGACCTCGAACATCATGTCGTTGGGGGGCATCGCACTGGCGATTGGAGTGCTCGTCGATGCGTCCATTGTCATGGTCGAAAACGGCTATCGTCATCTGTCTGAACGACAGGAAAGCGATGCTAACCCGATATCCGAACCGGAGCGGCAGAAGATTCTTATCAATGCAGCCAAACAGGTTGGCCCGGCACTCTTCTTTTCACTGCTCATCATCGTGGTTTCCTTCCTGCCGGTATTTCTGCTCGAAGCTCAGGAAGGACGCATGTTCCGCCCGCTGGCGTGGACCAAGACTTTGGCAGTTGGTTCATCCTCCATCCTCGCTATCACGCTTGTACCGGTCCTAATGGTGATGCTGATTCGAGGCCGCCTGCGACCGGAACGTTCAAATCCGATCTCGCGCATCGCCCAGGCGATTTACCTGCCTATCCTGCGCTTCTGCCTGCGCCATCGCTGGCTCACCATTACAGTCAATCTGATCTTCCTGGTGGTCACGTTTCCGCTCGCATCGCGTTTGGGCAGCCAGTTCATGCCGCCTCTCTTTGAAGGTTCCACCTTATATATGCCGACTGCTCTCCCCGGCATCTCGATTGAGCAAGCCAAAGTATTGCTGCAACAGCAGGATCATATCCTTGGCAGCTTCCCGGAAGTGGCCAGTGTATTCGGCGCGGTTGGGCGCTCAGACAGCGCAACTGATAACGCGCCTCTCGATATGTACGACACCACCGTGATGCTCAAGCCAAGGGAACAATGGCCCGCAGGGATGACCTACGAAAAGCTCATTCAGGAAATGGACGACAAACTCCAGTTTCCCGGCCTTTCGAATACCTGGACGATGCCGGTCGAGAACCGCCTGGATATGGAACTGACGGGCATCAAGACGCTGCTGGGCATGAAGGTGCAGGGGCCGAATGTGGACGGCATCCAGCAACTGGCTTCGCAGATTCAGAACGTGCTTTCTGGATTGCCGCAAGTGCGATCTGTTTTTTCGGAGAAGGTTGCTCAAGGTTTCTACGTCAATGTGGATGTTAACCGAGAGGAAGCCGCCCGTTACGGCCTCACCATTGCCGATGTTCAGGCAGCGGTTTCGTCCGGCATCGGTGGACAGAGTATCGCGGAAAACATCGAAGGCCGTGAGCGTTACCCGATCAGCGTTCGCTACCAAAGAGACTTCCGCGACAATGTCGAGAAGATGCACGGCGTGCTCATCGGCACTCCGTCAGGATCACAGATTCCACTAGGGCAGGTTGCGCGAATCTCCTTCACTCATGGTCCGGCCATGATCCGGGACGAAGATGGTGCTCTTACCGGATACGTCTACATCGATCTCAAGAACACTGATTATGGTGGCTTCGTTCGAAAGGCAGACAAACTCCTGCACAATAAACTGGCGCTGACAGCCAACTACTCTTTTCAATGGTCGGGAGAGTACGAACTAGAACTGCGCGCCAAGCAGCGGCTGCAACTGATTGTGCCGGTCGTTTTCTTCGTGATTTTCATACTGCTTTATCTGGTCTTTCACTCGGTCGCCGAAGCGCTTGTCCTCATCTTCCCCACCATCTATGCAATGAGCGGAGGATTGCTACTGCAATGGCTGCTCCGATACAACTTCAGCGTCGCGGTCGCGGTGGGTTACATCGCGCTTTTCGGCATTGCCGTCCAGACGGGGGTCGTCATGGTGGTTTATCTCCACGAAGCGCTCGAGCACAAGTTACGGGACGGAAAACCTCTAACGAATGCTGATGTAGAGGAGGCGGCTATTGAAGGTGCTGTACAACGCTTACGGCCAAAGCTCATGACGGTATGCGCCGTCCTTGCCAGTCTTGTGCCGATTCTCTGGGAGTCCGGCATCGGCTCCGATGTCATGAAGCCGATCGCTGCTCCCATTGTGGGAGGCATGATTACGTCGACAATCCATGTCCTGATCCTGGTTCCCGTCTTTTTCGTCATGATGAAGGAACAGGCACTGAAACGCGGAACGCTCACCGCTCGCAACACAGCAGATTCACTCACGGCATCGTAGAGTGTCACGAGCAGACGTTCGGTATGCGGGCAGCGATCGGTTACGCTCTAATGACGTCATTCACGTTGGCCTAGCAATCTCGAACGTATTCAAAGCCGGCAACAAGCAGTCCCTCACGGTAGTCCTCAATTTTGATCGCTCCGGCAATGAAGCCAACATAAGCGGCCAAACTCTTAGCAACGGCAGTCGGCAATTCCTGCTTGAGTGCAATGTCGCTGACAGCCAGCCTTCCCCCTGGCTTAACACTCCGTAGTGTTCACTGCCTTCCAGTGGGGACTTTCCACTTGTTCGAATAGCCGGTTTTACGTCCACTTGCCGAAGGACCGATCCCAAGCGGTCAATGAGTGCATCCGCCTGTTAGCAACAGTCGAGAATTACTCCCGTTTTACCGTAATTCGCAAGCTGCCCGAAATCGCTCCGGGACAAACCGGCTTCGCGTTCCTGATCCCTTAGGAGTTAGGCACAGAGCTACTTTCCAGATCCCTCGTAGGCCGTGTGAAGTGGCAGGAAGACGCGGACGGTCGTGCCGTGTTTGGCGATAAATCGCCGACTCACTCGGCGAGCGTGCTGTCGACTCAATAAGTGCCAAGGCCTGTTGGCGACAGTGGACAGCTCGCACTGCGGGAAATCCCAGAGCACTGGCCGACTTGAGGGGAGCGATCTTGCATTTCCGCCCGTAAGCGCCCGTTGGGATATAGCGACGCCCGTTCCTGACCGCAACGTCCAACCAATACTTTGGTATGTATTGATACCTCGTCTGATGGATTCGTCGTCGCGCTTCTGCTAGTGTTGCCTTGAACGGTCACTCGCTTTGACGTCGAAAGGAGTACCAAATGGACGGCACAAATGGACTGAAAGAGGCAAACGCGTGACCGCGCCTGCCGCGTCCAACACGCTTGGTGTGAACGTTTTTACCGCCCCGGGAAAAGCTATGGTCGGCGAGCGGCCAAGGCCCTTCGGCGAGCCGCTCGGCTTTGTCCGATCACGTCGACGTTGATCTTCGGCGAGCACGACGCGGTACTGGTGGACGCAATGGGGACAGTGGCTGAGGCCGAGGCTCTCGCGGATGGGGTCGCTCTGCACAATCGCAACCTGCAGACCATCTATATAACATAACGCACGGCCATTTCGACCACTTCTACGGTCTGAGCGTTCTCCTCGACCGTTTCCCAGGCGCTCGGGCGATAGCAACACCGAAGACGGTGGAGGCTATGCAGTCGTCATTTGTTCCCCGCTGAGCCAATTCGCCCGCCATTTGTTTCCTGGGCAAGTGCCCACGAAGTTGGTCTCACCTGAGCCCTATAAGGGCGATACCTTCATGCTTGAGGGCCATGAGTTGCGCATCATCGAGCAGGGCCGCACCGATTGTCCCGATTCGACGTCTCTACACGTTACATCAATCGGCCTGATCGTCGCTGGCGACGTTGTGTACAACCAATGCCGCATGTACGTCGGCGACACCACCCCCGAGAGTCGAAAGAATTGGATTGCGGCGCTAGGCCGGTTAGCGGCGCTGAACCCGGCGATTGTTGTCGCCGGTCATAAGAAGCCCGGCGCGCCCGACTCTCCCTCGACGATCCAAGACACCAAGCGTTACCTGCAGGACTTTGATCGGCTACAGAAAACCGCGACATCCGACCAGGAGCTGTTCGATCAGATGACGGAGCTGTACCCGCATTGGGTAGCCAATCAGTCGTGGTTGATGTTCGGATTCCCCGGGGCATAACTCACATCAACCGCGGTGGCGCGTCCTTGCGCACTTTGGAGGAAGCCGCGGACGATGAGCTAGCTCGTATTCAGGAGAACAGAATTCGATTTCAAAGAGGAGAACAAAATGACAACGAAAGGAAAAGTCTTGGTGCTAGCCTCGAGCGGTCATGGCTTGCACTTGAAAGATGGCAAGGTTTATATCGGCGCAGGCTACTATCTCAACGAACTTACGGTTCCGGTTCGCGCCCTGATGAACGAGGGCTACGAAATCACTTTCGCTAACCCCAAAGGCAACACGCCGCAAATGGATGTCCATTCAGCTGTAGCCGACTTCTTCGGTGGAGACGAGGCTAAGCTTCAGGACTATCTAAAATTCCGCGACACCCTGACTGGGCTCAAAAATCCGACACGTATCTCGGATGTCATCGCATCGAGCCTGGATCAATATGACGCTGTTTTCGTCCCCGGCGGTCATGGCCCGATGATGGACCTGCTCGATGATCCCGACGCTGGCACCGTGCTGAGATACTTTCATAAAACATCCAAGCCTACGGCAGTGCTTTGCCATGGCCCGATTTCACTTCTCGCGGCGCTTCCGAATTCGACGGAGGTGGTCGCCGCGCTGTCGGCGGGCGATGCCGCTGGAGCACACGCAAAGGCTCAAGGCTGGATCTATTCTGGATATAAGATGACTATCTTTTCGACAGCGGAAGAGCAGCAGCGCGAGCCGCTTGAGATTGGTGGCAAGGTTCTCTTCTACCCAGACTTCGCCTTGAGTACGGCGGGCGCTGATGTAAGTGTGCTCGCTCCATGGACGAGCTATGTCGTTCATGATCGCGAGGTGATCTCAGCCCAGAACCCGTTCTCTGATTACGCCCTTCTGAAACTTCTTTTGCCGGCACTCGATGGGAAGAAGAAGTCGGTTTCAGCGGCATAAGAATCGGAGACGCCCAGAAAGAGCTAATTGAGAAAGGGACGACAGTCTTGGAGGGCGTAAATATCGATGAAAACCACGTTCGGCGGTTTTTCGCTGATGCCGCCTGAAAATCAGGCAAGTGTGGGCCACCCGCCCAGATGAGCACCGTTCATCGGAGTCGAGGAGTCGTCAATGAGCAGCGTACAAATCGAGCAGAAGAGCTATGAGATGCCCCCGAAGGAGGGGATGAGCATCGCGCATTTTCTAACCGTGGGCGACATCAACCGATCGCTCGATTACTACGAGAAGGTTTTCGGCGCGCGCATTCTGAGCAGAGGCGACGGCAACGCGCCTGGGTACCTTCAGCTTGCGAATATCTGGATGATTCTGAACGTTGGGGGCGGGCCGACCCCGGATAAGCCGACGGTAACGCTCAGCGTCCCCGACCCGAATCACATCAACAGCTTTTATGAATTTCCGCGTCGCGGATATTCAAGCATGCTATGAATTATGGAAAAGTCGAGGAGCGGAGTTCATCACGGAGCCGATCCCCAAGTACGGCGAGACGCGCTGCTACATCCTCGATCCTGACGGATATATTATCGAGGTCGGACAGAGCACCGACCTCACCTATGGTTGACGCTCGGCCCGGATCGGAATCCGGATTCAACCGCTTTCGGACGTCCGCTTAGTGCTATAGCATTGGCGCGAGCATTGGGCGAGAACAACGACGCAGACCGATATGAGGACCTTCGGTCTTCACGCGATTATCGCTCGTTGAGAAGCGACAATTGGCAGAGCAATGCCGTTCCTCACGTCTTCTGCCGACTAATCCTGGCTGGGCTTACCTTAAAAAATCGACTTGTGTGACCGAGGGCTGCCGCCAGGATCCATTTCTGGAAGTGAACAGACAACCCCAAACGGTCTTGGATTGACCTGAAATTTCAGGGAGTTTTGATTTGTCCAATGGACTGCGCATCTTCTTGCGCTCCGTTCGCCGCCGGGCGTTTGGATGCCCCCATGAGTCGATATCCCGGATGGACTCCCCGTGTGAGTCCTTGCTGGTCGGCAATCCTTAATAAGAGAGAACCAAGAGCGGCGCGCTCTTCATCGCTGAGTGCGGCAAGCAAGGCCTCCTGGTGCTCCCGAGCCACTTTCCCGATCCTCCCGAGGACCTCTTCTCCGCTCTTTGCCAGATGAAGCGAATACAAGCGGCGGTCGTCGGGGTTGGGTCTCCGCTCCAAGCAGCCTCGTTTTTCAAGGTTATCCAGAATCGCCACCAGGCGGCTCGGATGGATCCTCAACTTGCCCGCAAGCTCCTGCTGGCTGATTCCGGAGGCAACCCGCAGCAGGCGCAGAATGCCAGCGTCGGCCGGTGACAGGTCAAGAACCCTCAATCTTTCAGCAAATTGCGAAGCGGCATGCGCGCCCAGTTGGGCGAGGAGGAACGCCGGTTCTCCTCTTTCCATTCTCTCGTGAGTCATGTCGAAATGAATTATTGCATATAATATTCATTTAGTGTATAAATGATTTCGCAATGAAACCTCTTCCTCGATTCCGTGGTCCATCCATCATCCTGCTGGCGTCAGTTCACATCGTGCTTTTTGTAGCCGGTCTCGTCGCGGGATCAGTGCTGCGGCACGGCGCGTCGTTTGTCAGCCCGTTTGCACCAGCCGAGCAGGTACGCCTGTTTGTCACTCAAAGCCCAATGGCAGTGCGCGTGAGCAGCTTCTTCCTTTTTGGCTCTGCGGTCCCCTTTGGCATCTTTGCGGTGACGACTGTGAGCCGGTTGCGCTTCATGGGTGTTCGTGCAGCGGGAACAAACATTACTTTGCTTGGCGGCCTGGTAGCCACGATCGCGCTGTTCTTTTCCGGTACTGCAGGTTGGATCTTGTCCGTACCAGACGTCTCCGATTCGGTAGCCGTCGTGAAGGCGATCTATTTTCTCAGTTTTCTGTGCGGGGGGGTCTTGTACGCGATCGGCTTTGGTCTTCTTGCAGCGGGCATATCGGTGACCAGCTACTTTATGCGGTTGCTTCCGCGATGGCTCACGTTCCTTGGAATTGTTCTCGCCATCACCGGAGAACTCTCCTGGTTCGGCCTGATTGCCTATCCGGCAAACTTTTTCATCCCGATCACGCGATTTGTCGGCTTCATCTGGATGCTTCTGGCCGCCATAGCGCTGACCCGAGGCCCCAAGACAGTGGCGCCTATATCAATTGGTGACTCCTTGTAGATTGCGACAAAGCTGATTGCGCCCGACCAAGAAAACGTTTTTGCGAGAAATTCAACAGGGGGTATCAACGATGCGCGACTATCTTCTCTTTATCGTAAAGAATGCCTTGCGCAGTAAGCGCCGCGCATTCCTGACCATGGCAAGCGTGGCCCTTTCGTTTTGCCTGCTCGCGGTCTTGATGGCGCTCTATCATGCGTTGTTTCTTTCTGCACCCGCAACTCGAGGGGAGGCGCTTCGTCTGGTGGTTCATCACAAGGTTTCTCTGACACAGGAACTGCCCTTGTCTTATGAAAAGAAGATCGCGACGCTTCCCGGGGTCAGGGATGTGACGAGCTTACGCTGGTTCGGCGGTACCTATAAGGATGCGCGCGACCCCAGGAACAACTTCGCGCAGTTCGGCATCGAGCCGGCCCATCTTTTTAACGTGTATCCGGAATTCTCGATGCCGCAGGACGAGATTGTTGCGTTCGAGCAGCAGAAGACAGCCTGCATCGCATCGCGCACTCTGGCGACCAAGCTTGGCTGGAAGATCGGCGAGCGCATCAATTTAGTCGGCACGATGATGCCGATGACGCTGGATCTAACGCTGGTGGGCATCTTCGACGATCCGGGCGACACGGAAGTCCTGTATTTCAACCGCGACTATCTCCAGGACAGCCTGCCTACAACCGATCCGCGCAATGACATGGTGCAGCAGTATTACGTCGAAACCAGATCGAAGGATGATGTTGCAAGCGTGGCGTCCGCAATCGACGCGGCATTTGCAGAATCGCCAGCCCCCACGCGGACCGAAAGCGAGCATGCATTCATGCTCAGCTTCGTCTCGTTCGTGGGTAACGTGAAGCTTTTTCTGCTTGCTATCGGCGGCGCTGTCACCTTCACCATTGTGCTGGTCTCAGCCAACACCATCTCCATGTCGGTCCGGGAGCGGATCCGCGAGGTGGGGATCCTGAAAACCCTGGGATTCTCCTCGTCTGAAGTGTTGAGAATGATCCTCAGCGAGTCGGCGTTCATCGGCTTGGTGGGCGGCATTGTGGGCTGCGCGATTGCCGTCGTTCTTAGCCTGGGAATCGCGCAGGCCGCCCATCATGGCTCCGCGTTCGTGCAATCCTTGCGGTCGTTCTCCATGACTCCGCTCAGCGCAGCGCTTACGATCCTCGCGGCTCTCGCGATCTCGATCATCAGCGCGCTCGTGCCTGCTGCTTCGGCGGCACGTGCACCGATCGTCGAATCACTCACGCATACGGGGTGAACCATGAAGATTCCTCTTGCATATAACCTTCGCAATCTCATCGTTCGCAAGACCACGACGTTGATGACCGCTGCCGGGATTTCCCTCACGGTGGCAGTACTTGTGTCGTCGCTGGCGCTTATCGAAGGGCTCAGGGCTACCTTCGCGAACACCGGGAATCCCCTGCAGATTCTAGTTCTGCGCAAGGGAGGCAATTCGGAATTGGGAAGCTCTGTCACTCGAGAATCGTTCGCCTTGCTGCGCACGATGAGCGGGATCGCAAGGGGTTCCTCCAATGAGCCGATGGTGTCGCTCGAAATGACGCAGGTGATCAATCTGCCTAGCGTGGATGAGCCAAAAGGCATGAACGTTACCCTGCGCGGTTTGCTTCCGACAGGCATCGCGATGCGCAACGTGCACTTGGCGACGGGCCGGTGGTTTCAGACTGGGCAAAGGGAGATTGTGGTCGGCAAGTCAATTGCTCAGCGCTATCCGGACGCTCAGTTTGGTCATCGTCTTCACTTTGGCCGAGGCGACTGGCAGATCGTCGGCATCATGGACGGCGGGCAGTCAACGGTGAACAGCGAGATCTGGGGCGATCTGAACCAGGTCAGCTCCGACTACAACCGCGAAGACAATCTGAGTTCCATTCTCGTCCGCGCGAGCGACGCCGCTGCTGTTCCTTCACTGATCAAAGTCATCGATGATGATCGTCAGTTGAATCTGTCCGGAATCCAGGAGCCCGCGTATTACGCCAGCCAGACTTCGTCTGGGGTGCCGCTTGCGTTTCTGGGAATCCTTGTCGCAATCATCATGGCTATCGGAAGCAGCTTTGCTGCTATGAACACGATGTATGCGGCGGTTTCCCGACGCAGCCGCGAGATCGGCACGCTCCGCGTTCTGGGCTTTTCGCGCGGGAGTATTCTGACGAGTTTCCTCATTGAGGCGCTGCTGCTGTCTATCGCCGGAGGGATCCTCGGCTGTCTCATCACCCTGCCCCTCAATGGCGTAACCACCGGGGTAGGGAACTTCTTCACGTTCAGTGAAATTGCATTCCACTTCCGCGTCGGCCTTTCCAACATGACCGTTGGCGTCGTATTCGCGGCAATCGTCGGGGTATTAGGAGGGGTCTTCCCGGCAAGAAGTGCTGCAAGGAAGGAGATCCTGGGGGCTCTGCATGAAGTCTGATTTGGATACCGAACTCGAGGGTCTGCGAATTTCGCGGACTCCGCAGCCGGAGCCAAAGAAACGGTCCCCCGTGACATGGCTTGCCATTGCGGCGGTGGTCGCAATCGGTGCTATGGCTGCAATCGTTCCCTACCTGCTCCACAATCGAGCACCGCTCGTTCAAGTGACGCGCGTGATGGCGGCGCAGAGCCCGGCAGGCGAAGACAATGCTGTGGTTCTGAATGCCACCGGCTACATCATTGCTCATCACCAGATCCAGGTCGCTTCCAAGGTGAGCGGGAAAGTAGCCTGGATCGGCGTCGACGAAGGAAGTGAGGTCAAGAAGGGGGAGGTGCTCGTTCGGCTCGAAGATACCGAGTATCGCGCCCAGGTCGAACAGGCGAAAGGAAACCTCGCCAATCTTCAGGCTAAGCTCCTAGAACTTGAACACGGCTCGCGTCCGCAGGAGATCACCCAGGCAGATGCGAATGTAGTGCAGGCTCAAGCAGATCTGACGAACAGTAAGCTTTCTTTTGACCGGAACGCAGCGCTCTACCACGAAGGAATCATCTCGCGGGCGGACTTCGATAATGCGCAGTACAACTACAAGAATCTTCAGGCCCGGGTGAACTCGCTCAGGCAAGCCTACGATCTGGTCGAGAAAGGGCCAAGGCACGAAGAGATCGACGCCATGAAGGGACAGGTCGAACAGGCCGAAGGACTGCTCGCATACGACGAAGACCAGAAGAATAACACCATCATCCGATCGCCGATTGACGGACGCGTTCTGGAGCGCGCTGTAGAACAGGGCGAATTCGTAACCAACGGGTTTGTCGGCGACAAGGGCGCGAAGGGCTACGTCGTGACTCTCGCCGACTTGAACGATCTACAAGTTGAGCTTGACATCTCGCAGAACGATTTTTCAAAGATCCACATGGGCAGCAAGGCGGCTGTCACGACCGACGCGTTCCCTGACCGCAGATACGAAGGTCAGTTGGTGGAGATTGCACCCATTGCCAACCGGCAAAAGGCGACCGTCCAGGTAAAGGTACAGATCTTGCGCCCCGACGATCGACTCCGGCCCGACATGAACGCGAGCGTCGCATTCGTTGATCCCGCGGCGCCGCACCAGCAGGGAACGGCCAATCCGCTCATCACCATTCCGGCATCCGCGGTTAAGGACCAGAGCGTCTTTGTTGTCTCAGAAGGCAGAGCCGTTCGCCGGCATGTTCAGATTGCCGGCACCACTCCTCAGGGAGTTCGGATCTCCCAGGGCCTGCTCGGGGGCGAAGGTCTAATCTTGAACGCGCCCGCAAATCTCAAGGACGGAGAAAAAGTTCGAGTCGAAGGAGAACACCCATGACAGACACGATCATTGAAAGCCGCGGGCTCACCAAGGAGTTCGTCAAGAACCAGTTTCACATCACTGCGCTCAAAGACGTCGACCTCGCGATCGAAAAAGGCGCCTTCGTGGCACTGATGGGCCCGTCGGGTTCAGGCAAATCGACGCTGCTTCACCTGGTCGCGGCGCTCGACAGGCCCACATCAGGGGAGGTCCACGTCCTCGGCCAGAATCCTCACCAGCTCCGTGAACGGGAAATCGCTCGCTGGAGGAATGCACACGTGGGCTTTGTCTTTCAGTCCTTCAATCTGATCCCGGTTCTGACCGCACTAGGCAACGTCGAACTCCCGTTGCGTCTGACCTCGCTTTCGCCGGCAAAACGCCGGGAGCACGCCGAACGGGCGCTCCGCGTTGTTGGGCTGGAAGGGCGCCTGCACCATTTGCCCAGCGAACTCTCCGGAGGACAGCAGCAGAGGGTCGCCATCGCTCGTGCATTTGTGACCGACCCTGACCTGATCCTCGCAGATGAACCGACAGGGAACCTTGATGCAACCTCTGCCGACGAAATCCTTAGGTTGCTCGCGCAACTGTGCAAGAAATTCGGCAAGACCGTTGTGATGGTGACCCACGATCCGCACGCTGCGTCCTATGCGGACGCCGTGTATCACCTGGAAAAAGGACGCTTGCTTGCCGGGAATCCTGCAACAGCCTCTGCCGCAAGGTCCATCCAGCGAGGACAGGTGGCACGATGAAGATTCTCACCTGCGTCATATTCGTAGCTGAGGGTTTTCTTGCTCTAATTCCCGCGCATACTCAGACGGTGCTTCCCATCAGTCCGAAGTTTCCACCCCCTGCTGGCTTCACGTTCGCTGGACAGTGGGAATGCAAAGCCGGAGATCTGACGGCCCGCTTGCAGGTCACGCCGGACCGTGTGCCGCGTAGGAAATTGATCTCGGCTGCTCAGGGTGGATGGACCACCCTCACCGAAAGTCAGGAGGATATCGTCGCTCACTTCCGGGTGGGTTACGATCGGGACGCCGACGAGTTCCTGCTCTTTGACGCTGACGACCCTGGATACGAGGTATTTCGATCAGATGGGTGGACTGGATCCACCATGACTTTGACATATGTGGCGAAACCGGAAAACAACTTCCCCGCAAACCGGTTTGTTTACCACGTGGATAATTCTTCACAGTTCACCGTTGCCTGGGAAGAACGCGACAACGGCGAATGGAAACCACGGGATACCTACATTTGCCACCGCAGTTCGCACAGAGATGATCGAAAGCAATTCCGATCCCATTGTCGACATCGCTAGGTGATCCGATGTCCGGGACCAAGGGGGAACCGATCACCGAGAAGGAGGCAGGAGAGATTGAATGAGCGGAAAGACCTGGTACTTTGTATCGGCCTCTCGATCTTCGGATAGGGTGATTCGAAATTTGTCCCGTTGCTGTGCTGAAACATCCTAAACCGGCTGGAGGAGAATATATGTCCTGGCATTTTTCATTCGCGGTATTGGTTGCCGGCATCACTGCGTTTGCGCCACCAGCCTGTGCAGGTCAGCAGGCTGGCGCGTCCCCTTTGCATACTGGAGACCCGTTCCCGCAAGTCTCCGGACAGACCCTCACGAATAAGCCGCTGGCGTTGCCTGCCGCTGCAGCAGGTAAGCCCGCCTTTGTCGTCTTCTCCTTCAGCCGAGCAGCGGGTAAGGACGCCCGCTTATGGAACGAGCGCGTGTTCAAGGAATATTCCAATTCCAATGCAATTCGGACTGTTGTGCTGGATTATTACCAATACCTCGCCGTGCCCGGCAACACGACTCAGCTGCGCATCTTCCAACGACGTGTCAACTGGCTGTGGCGGAGTGTTCTTATCCGGCGCAGCCAGCGAGCACAGGTGCGGTGGGAACGACTTACCCCACTGTTGAACCGATGGATTCCCCAACCCCACGTCCTGCATCCCTATCCCGACGCACGCTTCTACGCCACTCATCCTTCGTAAGAGCCCTATGCGTAGACGCGCTCGTACGGATTCTCTGCGGGGGCGATCAGCGATGGTCGTCCCTACCGCGACAGTTTGGCCGGGTGCCCCATACCGACGCACCCTCATCGCGGCAGAAATGAGGGATCGGTCCACGCGCGTGAGTAATGTCAGACTTAGTGACTGTTCGCAAGGCACCTGTTCTGGGCTGCGATCGCATCCTGCATACAGGTATCCGGAACCATAGGCTGACCAGGAGAGACTGCTTGCGGCTTTCTTGCTGCGCACGCCTGCTGGGCCTGCGTGTAGATGCTCATGCAGGTGGCTGCATCCGTTTTGCCTGTATCAGCGGCAGGGTGATCGCTCACGGTCTCCTTCGAACTCTTGTAGCACGAGTTGAAGACCGCCTTGGCCTGACTCCTGCAGGCCTTTCCCTCGTTCCCTGCCGGACAAGCCTTCACTAGGTTGTCGCGAGCTGAGCTGCAATACTTCTTGTCGCCTGTAGAAGCCGCAGCCTCTTCCGTGGCCGGCCCCTTCGAACTCGTCGGAGCAGAACACATGAATTTGGCTTTATCGGGATTCCACTTCGGTGTCTGGTCTGGCTGTGGGCATTGCCCTGAGGTTGCCACCGCAGCAACAGCCAGAACGGAGAGAACGAAACGACGATGATTAAGACCTTTCATGGAAGGCCTCCCGATGGAGGCGCCCATAGGCCGAAATTCGCACGTCAAGGTAGGCCTTCGTCTGCTCCTACATCTACATAAAGTAGGATGCCCGGCGCCCCATACATGCCAAACGGGGTTGCCTACCCATACGCTCTCCCGAAAACCCTAGAAAACATCATGTCGCTCCTGAGGTTTGGCCTATCTTGTCTCGTTGGTCGCAAAGACCACCCGAGCAACGAGGACCCCGCTATCCTTCACCAGCCCCTGGCGGTACGATTCAGAATATCCCTTGATCTCTGCGCCGTGCACCTGGCCGTCGAAGACTATCGCACGGGAGCCACCGCCACACCCACAAACGAATCCGCGCAACCGTAGTACATCCACCACTTGCCCTTGAACAGCACCAGTCCTTCCGCGAAGGTTGTTCCTGCCGTGTATTGACCGCTCTGTTCAAACGGCCGCTCCGGCTTGAATACTGGCTGCTCTGTTCTCGCAACAAGCTTTGTTGGATCATCCGCGCTGAACAATGCCTCCTGCACGCTGTAAGCTCCTGCCGCTAAGCCCTTGTCGCGCGTGTTGTCAGTTGCGTTCTTCGCGTTGTACAGCAGCACGATTCCATGCTCCGTCAGCACCGCGGGGGGGCCCGTCTCCGGAAAACCACTGTCGGACTTGCCCTGACGCGCCTCCAGCAGAACCATCGGCTGCCCGCTTTTATCCTCCACCGGAGCCCAGTTAATCAAATCCGTCGAGGTCGCGATCCCCACTTTGACTTCGCCCCAGTACATCCAGTATTTGCCGTTGATCTTCGCCGCCACTAGTCGCTCGCCCACACGCCGAGTCACAATTCCCGCCGATTTGTACAACCGCGAATCGTATTTGCCGTCACTCGCCCCAGCGAACGCCGGCCCGTGCTTCGTCCAATGCACCAGGTCCTTCGAGGTCGCGACGCCTACACTGTACGCCTGCCGCTTGCGCGACCACTGCGTGTACGTCAGGACATACGTTCCATCCTCCGCCTCGGCAACACGGGGATCCTCCACGCCTCCCGGCTGCTCGCGATCGGCCTGCGCATCTCTATCCGGATAGAACACCGGCGCAGCCATGCGCTCGAAGTGCACGCCATCCTCGCTTACCGCCAGCCCCAGCCGCGAGACATGCATGCCGATCTTCATCTCGCCCGAGTCGTCCTCCGCGCGATACAGCACATGCACCTTGCCTTCGCGCACCACCGCCGCCGGATTGAACGTATGCAGCGCCTCCCAGTGCACCGGTTTGCCGCTCACCGGATCATCGAACACCGACTCCGGCCGCGGAGTAATGACAGGAGCATCTGAAGGCCGAATCCACGGCCCACTGATCCATTCTCTTTCACTCAGTCTGTTGCCCTGCGCATACAACGCGAGGCTGAGACACAATCCCAGCCCCACTGCCATAAACCGTGTCAGTCGCTGCATACCCTGCAACGCTACTGCGCCAAGGATTTTCTGTAAACCCTGAGTTTCAGTGATTGCGTAACAAACCATGTTCCTCATCCCAGCGCGAGATGAGATTCACCGTGCGCAAAGACATCTGCGGCGGACGGCAGCCAGTTCCCGCCAGCCCTATTGCCAGCAAGAAGCAGGCTTGCTCTTGCTCGGCATCGGTTGGTTTGTGAGCGAGGATGTAGCGGCGTTCCACGAAGTTCAGCAAACGGCAGTTAACCCAGCCGCAGTTGCTGGCGGTGTTGTACCTGATGCGCTATGAAGATTGGACCCTTCGTGAAGCGCATCTCGCATTCGCTGAAGGCGTTGATGAATGCCATGGGACCCGTCCTCCAGAGTCGCGAGTAGAATTCAGTGCCGAAGTCGCCGAAGGAGTGGACGACTCAGCCGCAGACGATTAGAGGACAAGCTAGCCACGCTCTCGACGCGCTGGAGGGTACGATAGAGAGCCCATACCAATTTGCGCAGTTATGGCGTACTGGACCTTGAACAAGGAAGAGTAGCCCAGAAAAGCTCCGGATCCTTCCCGGGGCTTCTCACTCAGAATTCAATCAATTAATCGAATGCAACATCATGCTTGCACTTTATTCCAAGGGAGGGGGAGGTTCCGTCTGGCCGAGTGTGTCGTAGAGCAGCTGGGCCGGGGTTAGCTGGGGGTTTCCCTCAGCGACTGAGACGGCAAGGATTCTGATCTGATCGTTGCTCGGTAAGGTCAGGGTTTTCTCATTGTTACTGAGATCGATCGAGTAGGCGAAGAGATAGGAGTACTGATACGGCTGATTGAGGCCGTCGGAGGTGTGACGGTGCGATGCGTACCACGCGAGTCCGGCGGGCTTGATGAATCCAGGGGTGAGGCCGACATAGTCGTCGGGGTAGCGGGGTGAAGGAGGACGGCGTTCACGTTCCTGTAGGTCTGCTGCGGGCCAGACGGCGTGGTTCGCTGAGATGTTCCAGTTGCGGTCGTCGTGGGACTTCCAGATGCGGGTGTCCCACTGGCCGATGAAGCCGCTCCAGTCCTGGATGTTGAGATTGACGGACCGAGCGCCGACACGGAAAGAGCTGTTTTGATCGCCATCGGCTGAGGCGGCGAGGATGTAGATACGGTTGTGGCGGCCTGAGGGTAGGTCGATGGTCTGTCCACGAGCGACGACGGCGTTAGGGGTGCCGGTCTTTGCGGGCGCTAGGTTGAACTGTACGTCGTGGTAGTTGATTTGTGCTGGCAGCATCTCGGCCGGCATTGCGTTGCCTTTGCCGTCGAAGCCACCGTTGGTGATCTTCGTATCGTCGTTACTTGCGACGGCGAGATCGTAGTGAAGGGTTACGGGCTGCGACTGGATTGCATTAAGCTTCGCAGAGGGTGGGATGAGCCGAACGGCGAAAGTGCGCGGCTGGTAGGGCGAGAAGCTCGTGACGAGTGCTCCGTCGCTGATGTTTGCAGTGCCGACGGGCTGCTCCTGCGCGTTGACCTCTCGCGCTGCGGTGACTGGCGCAGCGAACGAGACGCGCACGTGGGACGCAGGTTTCCCATTGAGCTCGACCATGCGGACGATGATCTCGTCGGAATCTTCAGCCTTTTTCAGAGCGAGAACGCGGATGCGCGAGTTGTTCAGGCGAAGCAGAGAAAACTCGCGGCCGAGCGGGCCTGCGTGCTTCGCCGTCTCGAAGGCAATCGGCGGATCGTTGAGGCGGTATGCCTGCCAATCGGTCTGGGCCTCTCGCCAGTCGCCGCTGTGTCCGGCGAGACCGAACACGAATTCGTGATGACCCCAGTCCTGGTTCGCCTGGTCTGTATAGTTCTGCGGGCGGCCGTTCGAAGCAGGCTGCATGCCGGGCGAGCGCACGAGCGTCAGGCGGATGGTGTTGTCGTCGCGCTTGTCGGAGCCGTTCTTGAAGTCGGTCAGGATGGTTGCGCCGAAGCTGCCGCTTTTGTCGGTGAGATCGATCCAGCGATGCGACGCGACTTCAAACTGACGATCGTCGGCGTTGGGGCGCTGGATGGTTCCGATATCCCAGTTATAGGTGGCGTTCTCGTTGGATGCGCTGAGGGGAAAGACGGCCTTGAGGTTGGCCGAGAGCGTTCGCCAATCGATTGCGTTACCAAACTCAACGCGATTGCCGGCGTCACCCGCGGCGAGGCTGATGATCTGAACAAACTTCGAGCCTTCCGTCTCGCGGGATACTTCAAGCGAGACGCGCGCTGGACCGTTCTCCTTGACGCGGACCTTCGCCGGACCAGAGACGTACGAGCGCGGCGCCGCCTGCTCGTCCTCGAACTCCATGTTCCATGCGGGATAAACCTTAGGCACGTCGTTGGAGATGGCAAGGCGAATCGGCCGGGACAACAGTTCTTTGTTCAGCGACTTATCGAAGATGCTGGAGACATCACCGTTCGAGTCGAGTTGGACGCGATAGCGAACATTCTCAAGCGATGAGTTACTGACCTTGAGCGTTGAAGGAACGTCAGCACTCTCGGCGGGGAGCACGCTGTAGACGGCGTAGCCGACGGAAGGAAGTTTGGCGAGAAAGAGAACCTTGCCGTCCGTGATCTGCGCGGGGACTTCCTTGCCATCCGCACCGCTGACGCGCACTGCTTTGGGTGTCCCGCGTGGAAAGCTGATGTTGGCTTCGACGAGATCTTCGCGATCGATGTTCAGTGGGTTGAAGACAACAATGGGCGTCCCGGCAACATCGGTGTTGAGGCCAGCTGCAATAGCTTCTGTTGCGCTGGTCAGAACTCCGGCGAACTGGTTGGCGACGATGGTGTCGTCGTTCCAGGCAAACTCATAGGCACGCGGAGTCGCCGTGCCCGCGCCCGTGTCATGGAAGTGGCCCGCGAGCTCCAGCATCCAGGCGTCGTTCAGTCGCTTCATCGGATACGGCCGCGCACCCAGCCACTCGGCTGCAACCGAGGACTTCTCCGCCGCATCGGCGAGCAATTCATTCTTCAGCGTCCATCGCTTGTGATAAGCCTGCGAGGTGAGCGATCCGGCGGAGTGGTTGATCAGCTCAAGATCGCCTTTGTATTTAGGTAGGCGCGAGGCCATCCCCGGCGTGATGTCGTTGAACATCTGGTCCGCGGCCGACTCGATGACATGCACAGGTCCATCACCCACGCGCGCGGTTGGTCCGGCAGGCTCGGCGTTTGGTGTCTCGCCCATCGCAAACGCACCGTGCGGAGGCGCGGGCAGAGTGGTCGCACTCTTCATGACGATATCTTCGAGCAGCTTGACGGTAGACTCCTGCGTCGCACCGCCAATGTCGCCGGTGCCGACGTAGTGGTAATCGGCGAAGACGCCTGTGACCTTGCCATTGAGATCGATACGCTCGACCCAGTTCTGCTCAGCTGCGCGTGGACGAGCGATCGTCTGCTGCTGCGCGGGAGTGAGCCTCGCGCGTTCCTCGCTCGTGAGCTGCGGCGCGGAAGCCACCGACTGCGTGGGGGCCTTGCTGAGATCGGTGTAGACATTGCTGCCATAGCCGCCAGGATTGAGCGCGGCAATAACACTCGCGCCATCCGGGCCGATCCATCGGCCGACGTTGAACGGGATACCATCGGGCGTCTGCTCCGGCGACCCCGGCCCGCCTATCTTCGGCGCCGGCTGCCACTGTGCGTTGAGCTTCTGCGTGGAGAAGCCTTTGACTCCGGCGTGCGCGAGGATGCTCGGCAGCGAGGCAGGAAAACCGAAGCAGTCCGGCAGCATATATTCGCTGCTTGCTTTGCCGAAGTCGCGACGGAAGTACTCGTTGCCATAGAGGATCTGGCGGAAGATACCTTCGGCGCTGGGGAGATTGACGTCGCCTTCCTCAATGGAGGAGCCAGCGGGAATCCACCGACCCTGCGCGGCATACTGCTGCATGCGCGCGTAGTCGGAGGGGAAGTACTCTTTCATGAGTCGATAGCGGTTCGCCCCGGTCCAGTTGAAGACGTAGTGCGGGTACTTGTCGAAGTAGTCGAAATTGACCCGCATGGTCTTCAGCAGATATTCGCTGATGGTCTGCGGAAACTCCCAGCGCCACTGCGTGTCGAGGTGCGCATAGGGGACGACGTAAAGAGTCGGTGTTTGTTTGATGTCCGGGGCCTTCATGGTCTGGCCGCCAACCGGAACGGAGACTGCGATGGGGAGAAGGAGTCCTGCGACGCTTGCATAGAGCCCGGAGCGGCAGAGGCATCGATGTGTAGGCTTTTTCCTACGAGGGGGTACAGGGGAAAGCACAGGTCGCATGCTTAGAGCCATCCATTTGAGCCAGAGACGTGGCCGGGGTAATAATGCATTGGGTGGATGCTGAAAAAGCCCCTGCAGAAGCTGCAGCGGGCTCCCTTTCAACACTGACGCAACTTTTTTCAAGTCGATGAGCCGCTTCACGAGAGGCCGGCCCATCGGGTTAGGCAAGCTACGTTTAGAACACGTACCGGAGGCTGAACTGGAACTGACGTTCAGAAGCGTAGGTGTTTCCCTTCTGGGTGACGCGGCCGAATGTGCTGCTGGTCGGACCGACATCCGGGTTATCCCAGTTGGGGTGGTTGGTGTAGTTGAAGCTCTCAGCCTTGAAGATCAGCTGATGGTTCTCATGGTTGGGGACGATGTGGAAGCCCTTCTGGAGCGCGGCGGAGAAGCTCTGGAAGCCGGGTCCGTAGATGAAGTTACGCATGCCGCGTGGAGCAAAGGTGCCCACAGGGGCCGGCGACCAAATCCCTGAGCCCACACCTTCAAACCACTGGTTGGGGGTCTTTCCAGCACGAGAGAACTGGCGCGGGAAGTTCGGCTGCCGAGAGACAACCCAGAGCTGATTGCCAGAACCTGGCCCAACTCCGGCGCGGTCGGTGCCCTGCGCGACGGTGTTGTTATTCGGACGGCCAGACTGCGCCTGGACGGTTCCGGAGAACTGCCAGTTGCCGAGCATCGTACGCGCAAACAGATTGCTCGCATTGTTGGCGAAGGGAATTTCCCAGACATAGTTGAGGACCAGCACGTGTCTGGTATCGAAATCGCTGGGACCATAGAAGTTTCTGTTGTCGAAGGCATTGGGAAGACTGGTGCCGTTCGAGGACCCGAAGTCAAGGCTCTTGGACCAGGTATAGGCAGCACCGAAGAGCAGTCCTTTGGTGAGGCGGCGCTTGAGGTTCACCTGCATGGAGTGATACATCGCGCTGCCGACGTTCGTGGCTTGAACGATGGTTGAGAAGCCCGCGAACGGGCGAAGCGCATCCGGGTTTTTTACTGTGGGGTTTGCCTGCACAGTGCCGGGCTGGAGCGCGTTGATGTTCGACAGTTGCTCCAGGTGATAGCCACGACGTCCGACGTAGCTGATTGTGAAGGTTGCGATATTCGTGAACTCATGCTCAACCGTTGCGTTGAATCCCCAAGCCTCTGGGCTCGGGTAGGTGAGGGCATGAGAGGTGAAAGCGAGCGGCAGGGCGTTTTGCCCGAGCCCGCCAGGGTTATCGACGCTGCCGAGCGTCACTGTTGATGCGGGCTGGAAGGGAGCATTGCCACCGACGTGCACTGTATCGCTAATGCCGAGGCGCTGCACGTAACGGCCTGCTCCAGCGCGTATCACTGTGCCGGGATTGACCTGATAAGCGAAACCGAAGCGAGGCTGAATGTCGGTGTAGACTGTTGGCGAATATCCGGTGGGGTATCCGCGGAAGAGGCGCTGATAATTTCCGTTGAGGATAGAGTCAGGGACGTGGCCCTTGGCCTTGCTGGGGAAACCGGTGCCGGGGATGACGACGCCATTGTAGGGATCTCCACCGGTAAGGAAGCCGGTGATGGGATTGACGACAGGAGCAAGTGCAGGGTCATAATTCCTCGGACTGAAGAAGGCCTGATTGCCCCATAGCGCGTGGTACGGAGTCATAATGTCGTAGCGGAGACCGTATTCGAGCACGAGTTTCGGATTGACGCGCCACTGGTCCTGGCCGTACATGCTGTACATGTTGCCGCGGAACAGGGTGTAGGAGCGTGTTCCGATCTCACCGTAGGTATCGAAGAGGCCGAGGGCAACGTTAGCAACAGCTGCTTTTGTGGCCGGGCCCCCAGCACGAGTGTCGGTGAAGTTAAAGAGGCCGTTCTGGTTGTTGGTCGTGCCGGGACGTGTGTTGTCGACGCTAATCTGGTCGTAGTTGTTCTCGCCCGCGTACTCCCACTGGAAGCCGAACTTGAGGTTGTGGTTTCCCCAAACCCTGCTGAGGTTGTCACCGAAGGTATAGACGATGCCACCAGAGCGAGACGGGTAGGGACCACCGTCGAGCGTGCCGAAGTTCTGGATCTGGATCGTCGGAATCTTATTGGGAACCACTTTGGTTGCGGCCCCGAAGAGGTATGGGTAGTTGATGCCGTATTTGGTACGGTCATAACGGCCCGACGATGTGTCGATGTTGATGTCGACGTGATCTGCGGCTCCGGACGCAAATGCGTCATTGACCGTGTGGGGGTTGATCGTCCAGGTCCAGTGCAGAACACCGATCTGATTGGGGCGATCAAAGATGCGGGGGTTTGTGTTGAAGTTGCCGAAGTGCGGCTCGTAGTCGTTGTAGTTGTAATTCAATAGGCTAAAGCGGATATGGTGCGCATCAGCTGGAATGTAATCAACTACAACGCTGTCCTTGCGTTGTCTTTCGGTATAGAGAGCGGTATCAGTCCAATTGCTGGAGGCATTGCCTGTGAGATTGGCCGCCGGATACGCGTTGAGCAGGCCGATGCCGTTGGGACTGAGTGGGATGCCGCACTTTCCACCGCTGAAGTCGTTGTTGGGGCACGGTTGATTCGTGTTGGGATTCACGAGTTGGATGGGGCTGCTGTAAAAAATGTTCGGCCCGAGCAGTTCGCTGAAGTTCCCCTGCCGCATGAGTGCTGTTGGAACTTTGAGCGTGGAGCTTGAGGTGTCATCGTGGTTGTACTTCACCCACTCCTGACCGACCAGAAAGAAGAGTCTGTCGCGATTTTTGTTGAAGTGGCCGGGGATGAAGACTGGACCGTTGAGGTTCCAACCGAACTGGTTGTACCGAAATGCTCCGCGTCCCTGTCCGTTAAGGTTACGGCTCCAGGTATTGGCATTGAGCGCGTTGTTTCGGAAATATTCGAAGACAGTACCGTGGAAGTCGGTTGTCCCGCTCTTTGGAACCATTCGAATTTGTCCACCCGAGGTACGTCCATACTCTGCCGCGTAGCTTGTGGTCAGCACTTGCACTTCGGAAGTGGAGTCCACGTCGGCAACGCCTACGCTGGTGCCGTTCGAGCGCGTGCGCACCATCGGTGCGCCGTCGTACGTAATCAAGCTCTCCTGCGATCGCGCGCCGTTGACGTTAATGCCGTTATCGAGGCCGAAGGAAAAGGCCGCCATGGAGTTGGCACGGTTAATGCCGGGTTCCATCTGCGCGAGATAGAGCGGATTACGTCCGTTGAGCTGGATGTTCCTTACCTGCTCTTGTGTGATGAGCTGGCCAACGGAACCGCTCTCCGTCTGCACGGCGTTGGCGCTCGCTTCTACAGTGATCGAAGTGGTCGTCTCGCCGACCTTCAGCGCGACATCAACACGGCGGCCGATGTTTGGATCAACCTGCACGCCGTTGAGGACTGTCGTCTGAAAGCCTGGCGCTTCCACACGCATGGTATAGGTGCCCGGCGCGAGATTGGCGATGGTGAAATTGCCCGATTCGTTGCTCGTGGTGTCCCGGTCCGCACTAGTTGCATTGTTGTGCGCTGTGATCTTCGCGTTGGCGATAAGCGCGCCCGACAAATCCGAGATCGTGCCGGAGAGAGATGAAGTGTCGGTTTGGGCGAGTCCGCGGCCCGCAAAGCCAACGGCAATCGATAGCACCGCGCAAAGACACCAGACTTTGGTCCCAATAGCTTTCAACATGGCTGCTCCTTTGAAAATGAAACTGCCCTGGATCTTGCAAGGGTTGTTTTTCCTGTCTGGACAGAAACGATATGATTGCGCTATCACATTCGCATGATGGTGTACGCGTTTCAGTATGGCGCTGTCAATCGAAAACTGGATTAATTTCTCAGAAATATTGAGTTTCTGGTATGTTCGTGGCCGGACTGCCATCCCATAAACGTTTACGGAAAATAACAGTGCAGAAGAACGCCAGAACAAGACGCGCCACGCTGGCAGACGTCGCACAAGCAGCGGGCGTCGGGGCGATGACCGTGTCCCGCACCATCAATGGCCACCCCTATGTCTCCGAGGAGACGGCAAAGAAGGTCCGTGCAGCGATTCGCCAACTGGACTACCGGCCAAATCAGGCCGCGAGGATGCTTACGGGCCAGCTGTCGCGATCGATAGGCCTTATCGTTCCCGACCTCGCAGATCCCTTTTTCTCCGTCGTCGCCCATGCAGTGCAGGAGGCGGCGCGCGAGAACGGCTACCTTGTGTGGCTCGCCGCCTCCAGCGGCGACACGGCCATCGAGGCGGCGCAGGTTGAGCAGATGACGCATCACCCCGTCGATGGCATCCTATTGGTTCCCGTTGACAGCAGGCACAATTACTTGAAGACTGTTGCGGCTGGACCAGCTCTTCTCGTCACCATCGACCGCCCCATTGAGGTCGCTGCGACGGACACGGTGGGCGTCGAGAACAGGGCCGGCGCGCGCATGGCCGTGGAACACCTCATCGCCCACGGACGCAAAAGGATTGTTTGCGTTGCGACCAACACACACCTGCTGACCATCAAAGAACGGCTTGCAGGCTATGAAGAGTCCATGCGGGAGGCAAAACTGCCGCGCATAAGGTCGTTGCTGCTGCCGAGTCAGGCCGACGCAAAGCCAACCCTGAAGGAGTTGTTTGCAACACCCAGCCGCCCTGATGCTCTGTTCTCCGCCAACAACTCATCAACCATCTGGGTGATTGATGCGCTCCGCGAAATGGAGATGGAGATCGGTAAAGATGTGGCGCTGGTGGGTTTCGACGACGTCGACTTCTATACCCTGATAACCCCGCCGATCACGGCAGTCCGCCAGCCGGCCGCCGAACTAGGTCGTACAGCGGCGAGACTTCTGCTACAGCGGATCAAGGGCGAGCTGACCACTCCCAGCATCAGGACCGTGTTGCCCGTATCGCTGGTTGTCCGCGAGTCGTGCGGATGCAGAAGAGGTTGACGTCAAGCCGTTCAGTTTCCAGATAGAGCGGCGACCATCAGACTGCAAACTGCAGCTGCTCGGCCAACTCAACACGCTCGGCGCCGGCTCGTTGCACGCTGAGCACCAGAATGTCATCCTCCTGTCCGAACTCCTGCGCCGCCATCGCAATCTCCTTAGGCGTCTTCTGTTTGCGTAGCATCTCATCCTGGTACTTCGAGTTCTGTCTGTATGGTCGGCAAATCGTCCACTTGCCAATTGGCGAGCGATGTTGGAGGAAAGCCGACTAATGAGATGGTCCGCCGCTTGATTCGCCTGCTTGGCAGGTCGATTGGGTGGCAGCTTCTAATAAGGAGGATCATCGATATATGCATATAGTTTCGGTTGGCATCGATCTTGGCAAGACGACGTTTCACCTGGTAGCGCTTGGTTCTCGCTTCTAGCTTTTTCCTTGCAGTCGGACGGCGGACCATACATACGTCCACTTGCCGAAGGACCGATCCGATTCGGTCGATCCACCCGGGTCATCGTTCAGTGTCCACAAATGAGTCACCTTGGGCTGGGCCGGAGATAATACGCATCGCTGCGTGCCCACACAACCACTAGTAATGTATAAATCGTGGCAACGGTGCGGACCGGCACGAGGCCCCCGGCCAGAAGACGGGAATAACGACATCAGTCGAGCAGAGCGAACTTTTGCGCGAGAGACATTGCCGGCTGCCTCGCAGCGCCAGGCTGCGGCTTTAGCGCAACGGTGACCTTGCCGATCGTGCCTTTGAATTTGCTGTCGCTGACGCGATAGTCCTCGCTGACCGGGGTTCCGGTGTCGCGGCCCACGTCGGCGGTTTCATCGCCAGCGAAGACGAATGCCTCCGTCTTGTCGATCCCCCCTTTGGCTACCTGGGTTCCGTTAACCGAGATCGTTCCCGTGCCGCCCTTGCCGAAGCCGCCGCCGTCGTAGGTGAAGTCGAAGGTGATGGTCGCCGTGCCGGCGGGGATAGGATTGGTGGCTGCGATGGTGTACTGTTCGCGGCCCAGCCAGTTGTAGCGGTAGATAGGCTTGCCGTCCTTGAGGTAGAGGCTCCAGCCGCCGAACCGTCCGCCCTGGCAGAGGATGACGCCGTTCTCGTTGGCCGGAACGTCCACTTCAGCAGTGATGGAATGCGACCGGTTCTTCACATTGATAAACGCGTTTTCCATCATGCCGGGAGCGCCGTTGTAAACCGTCAGCGACGTGCGGCCCTGCATCAGGTCAGGTCGTCCGGCGACTGCGGCATTGAGCCGCTCCCCCGTGCGGTCGTCGATGGGCAGCACGTGGTATTTTGCGCCTTCCTGCATGAACAAGGCCTGGAGTTCCTTCACCCTTTTGGGGATATTTGGCGGCCAGATCGACCGCCTCGCTGAAATCATCGTTGGTGTTCTAAAGCTCCCATTTGTCCTGATCGAGCCTCTGGGCTGCCGCCGTTGTCGCCGAGGATGTAAAGGAAAATCGTATTGTCCATCAGGCCATCGTCTGTGAGCGCCTGCGCCAGCCGGCCAACCTCCTCATCGGCAAATGCGGCCCACCCCGCATACACCTCCATCTGGCGCTCGAACACCTTCTTTTCGTTCGGCGATAAGGTGTCCCAGTCTTTGATACCCGCCGGCTTGGGCGCAAGTAGAGTGTTTTGCGGGACGATGCCCATCTGCTTTTGGCGGGCGAGCGTCTCTTCGCGCACCTTGTCCCAGCCCTGGTCGAACTTGCCCTTGAATTTGTCGATCCACTCCTTAGGCAACTTGGCGCGAACTAGGTGTTGCGGCTTGACGTTTTCAGAAAGCCGGTTTTCCGGGAGCGACAGAGCCAATCGCTCACTGTCAGCCATGTGTGATGAACAGGACGCGCTGTTAGGCAAATTTTACCCCTTGACACTCGACAGGTCAGCGATGCATTCTCTTGTTGGATATCGAGGGGAACAATGCCAACTACAGATCTTCTTCAGGGAACGCTGGATTTACTGATATTGAGGACACTTGCCCTCCAATCAATGCATGGGTGGGGTATCGCGCAACGGATTCAGCATGTATCGAAGGATGCACTTCAGATTGGACAGGGGTCGCTGTACCCCGCTCTTCACCGGCTGGAGTACAAGGGGTGGATACAGGCCGAGTGAGGAGCCTCGGAAAACAACCGCAAGGCGAAATACTATTCGCTAACCAAGACTGGGCAGAAGCAACTGCAAGCTGAGTTCGAAAACTGGGGTCGCATCTCAACAGCAATCGCCTTAGTGCTTAAGTAGGAGGATAGATGATCAAAGAATGGTTGACGCACCTTCGTTTTTTGATGTCTCCGAAACCCCATCGTGAAATAGACGACGAGTTGCAGTTCCACATCGAACGTCAGGCCGAGGAATACATCGCGAACGGAATGACGCCACAGGAGGCACGCCGAAAGGCGGTCTTGGCGTTCGGGGGAATTGAGAGCGTGCGAGCACAATCCCACGAACAACGTCCGAGCTTCTTCCTCGGAACTCTTCTTCAAGACGTCAGCTATGCCCTCCGGCAGCTCCGAAAGAGCCGCGGCTTCACCGCGACTGCCGTTCTGACCCTCGCCCTCGGCATAGGAGCCAACGCTGCTATTTTCACCCTGGTCAATGCCATCCTGCTCAAAAATCTCCCCGTCGTTGACCCCTCCACCCTCATCCGCATAGGCAGCACCAGCGAGTGCTGCGTCAACTGGGGAACGGAAGCTTCAGGAGGAGTGGACGACGGCAGCTACTCCTTGTTCGCCACAGAAACCTGGCACCAGCTACAGAAGAACGCACCGGAGTTTGAAGAATTAGCCGCCATGCAGGCTGGCATCGGTCAAATCATCGCTCGACGCGGCAAGACTCAGGAGAGCGCCCATTCCGTCAGTGGCGAATTCGTCTCCGGCAACTACTTCCGCACCTTCGGCCTTCAGCCGCAGATCGGACGCCTCTTCACGGACGCGGACAACGTTGAAGGCGCACCGTTCGTCGCCGTCATGAGCTATGACATGTGGCAGAACAACTACGCTGGCGACCCATCCGTCGTCGGCAGCACATTCTGGATCAACACCAAGGCCGTCACCATCACAGGCATCGCTCCCAAGGGCTTCTACGGCGATCGCCTCTCCAGCGCCCCGCCCGACTTTTTTCTTCCCATCGAATCCATGCCGGTCTTGGCCAACTCTACTTTCGTGCACGAGCCCGCCAAGCGTTGGCTTTACATCATCGGTCGCGTAAAACCCGGCGTCGCCATGGCCCCACTCCAGGCCAAAATCACCGAGTTGGTCCGACAGTCATTCGCAACCACTACAACCTTCTCAGATGCAGAAGGCAAGCGTGCTCTGGCTAAAGCCAGGGTAGTTCTGTCCCCTGGCGGCGCTGGTATCCAGAGCATGCAGGACGACTACGCCTCCAAGCTTAAGCTTCTGATGTGGATCTCCGGCCTCGTACTCCTCATCGCCTGCGCCAACATCGCCAATCTTCTACTCGTCCGCGGAATGAGCCGCCGCGCAGAGATGTCCGTCCGAACAGCGCTTGGCGCGATGCGAACAAGAATCGTCCGCCAGCTCCTCACCGAAAGTATCGTCCTCTCGATCATCAGCGGAATGGCCGGCCTCGTCGTCGCCTACGCCGGAACAAGCATGCTTCTCGCCATGGCCTTCCCCGGCGCGCAGAACGTCCCCATCGACGCCAGCCCCTCCGTAGTGGTGCTTGCCTTCGCCTTCGGAATCTCGCTCCTCACGGGCATCCTCTTTGGCGCAGCCCCTGCATGGATCACATCCAACGCAAACCCAGCCGATGCTCTCCGCAGCGGCTTCCGCTCCACCACCTCCGGAGTCTCGCTTCTGCAGCGCAGCCTCGTCGTGCTGCAATCGGCCCTGGCCCTGGTGCTGCTGGTTGGAGCAGGCATGTTCATCCAGAGCCTCAACAAGCTCAGGAACATCGATCTCAAGCTCGACTCCACCAACCGATACATCGTCCATTTCAATCCGCAGGCAGCGGGCTACGCCCCCGCCCAGGTTGAAGCCCTCTATCGAACCATGGAAGACCGGTTCCACGCCATCCCCGGCGTCCAAAAGGTTGGCATCTCCTCCAACACTCCAATGGAGGCCAACAACGCGGGCGAAGGCGTCCAAATCCAAGGCCAGCCCTTCCTAAACGACGGGGCGTCCTGGGTCAGGGGCAACGCCGAATACTTCGACTCCGTAGGAACCCACGTCCTCATGGGACGAGGCTTCACCGCCCGGGACACCTCAACCTCACCAGCCGTCGCCGTCGTCAATCAGTCCTTCGTCAAAAGATTCTTCAAGCCCGGAGAGAACCCCATAGGCCGACGCTTCGGCTTACCCGGGCCACAATCCCCCGGAGACTTTGAGATCGTCGGCGTCGTCGAGGACACCGCATACACCTCCGCTACCTGGAAGAACCACCACATGTACTTCATCCCCATGACCCAACGCATCCCAGAGTCCGCTCGCAAGGGCCCCATCGAAAAGGACACGTCCCTCTACGCCGGGGCCATCGTCATCCAGACCGATCGCCTCATGGACAACATGCAATCGATCGCCCGCCAGACACTCGCTGCCATCAATCCGAACCTCTCAGTTGTCAAATTCCAGACCTTCGACGAGCAGATCGCCGACCGCTTCACTCAGGACCGCATGATCACGCGCCTCATGACTCTCTTCAGCATCTTGGCTCTTCTGCTCGCAAGCCTCGGCCTCTACGGTGTCACCGCCTACACCGTAGCCCGCCGCACCTCCGAGATCGGTATCCGCATGGCCCTCGGCGCAAACCGCAGCTCCGTCGTCGGTATGATCATGCGCGGAGCCATGCTCCAGACCGCGATCGGCCTCGCAGTCATCGGAATACCCGTAGCCTGGTTTTGCGTCCGCTACATCGAATCTCAGCTCTACGAATCCAAGGGCATGAGCCTCGCCGTCCTCACCATCGCCACCCTGACACTGACCGCCGCAGCCGCAGCTGCTGGACTCATCCCAGCTCAACGCGCAGCCTCAACCAATCCATCGCAAGCGTTGAGGACCGAATAGCGATAGCAATTTGCTCTCTGTTCGTAGAACTGTGATGGCATAGAAGTCCTGAACTGTCAGCTCCCGAAAAGTCCTCTTTTCGGCAACTGGGCCAGATTAGTAACGAGAAACGCGCTTTTCGTTAGCGATGCATCTGGATTGACGGCAAATCGCCAATTCACTTATCGACAAATGATCTCAAGGCAAGTTGCCGAATAGTCGGCAACTGGGACACTTGCCGGTTTTCCGGACAACTGCGATTCGGCCCGTCACCCAAGTTGGCACATAGCCGTCAAGTCAGCTGTTCGGACAAATGGCATTCCATCGGTCAACTGGCGGCAGAAGGAGCCCGAGTAAAGAAATCTGGTGCCGGTTTGTACTGGTATTTGGTACGGATTGGTGCGAATTGGTGCGCTGTGGAAAATGAACGTAAGTATATGCATGTATGGAGTTTATTCGAGGATATGCAAGGTCGTGCAGGAAGGTGCCTCAAGGGCTCGAAACGGACTTAAAATCCGCCGGCTTCGCCCGTGGGGGGTGCCCCCCATGCATCAAAGATTTCCCAAAACGAATCCGGCAGGAAAGCCGATCGACTGGTAACGACTAAGAATACCTGTGGGTTCGGTCGAGAAACATTGCAACGAGCCGAATCAATCGATTCCGATTCGTTTAGGAGGCCAATTCAAAGCCCAAATGCACGCAGTTGCACGGTGGAAGTCTGTCTCAATTGCTATAAGTTATTACGTTTTATGGTGCGCCCGGAAGGATTCGAACCTCCGACCCTCTGGTTCGAAGCCAGATGCTCTATCCAGCTGAGCTACGGGCGCGGAAAGCAGGGAAGTAACTCTTCAACAAAGCTACCGAAGAATCTCTCCGGCGGCAACTATTTCGTAACCGGAGCAACAGGTTCCGCGACAGGCGCGGCAAACATCGGCAACTTCTCCACAACATCGAGACCGGCACGCCTCAGCAACTGGTGGATCACGGCTTCGTTCAGTCGAGTGGCGTCATACTCAACGCGCACGGTCTTTTCCTTCTCATTGAACTCAACCCGTCGGACACCGTAGACTTCGCGCACCCTCGACAACGCCAACGTCGCAGCCTCTGTCGGAGGCGCCCCATACTGATACAAAACATCAAGCTGTGTCATAGCTTCGATCATACCAGCGCAAAACGCACTCTCGATCCCGAAAAAAATCTACTAGCCCATCACAACGATAGGCTGCATCAACGTGCCGGCAACCCGCCGCGTAATCGCCAGCATATCCGTCGGCGTCGTAAAGACCTTCACCAACTTCGCCTGCGAAAAATCAGGCAGATTCACCTGCATCCCATTGCGCAGCCGTCCTGCCATCTGCTCGTCCACCGTAACCGAAGGCATCTCCGGCAGCAGAGTCCGCGGATGCGGTAATAGAGCCTCAATCTCCGCAGGCCCGGCGGCTCGCTTCAACTGCTCAACCGTAATCGCATGATCCAGCGTGAAGACTCCAGCCCGCGTCCGCCGCAGGCTGGAAAGGTGCGCACCGCAGCCCGCCGCTTGACCCAGTTCATGCGCAACCGATCGCACGTACCCGCCCGCCGAAACCTGCATCGTAAACGCCACGGTATTTCCCACAAGCGAGATCACTTCGAAGCTGTGAATCGTAATCCGGGCCGGCTTCACCGGAACCTCAGCCCCGGCCCGTGCCAGCTTATGCGCTGGAACGCCATTGATCTTCTTCGCCGAGTAGACAGGAGGCACCTGGTCGATCTCGCCATGAAAAACCTTCGCCATCCGCTGCAACTCGCATAGTGATTTCGTCAAAGGCTGCAACGGCCCAGCAGGCGTGCCCTCGGCGTCGAAGGTGTCTGTCGCATAGCCGAACCGGATATGTCCCTCATAATGTTTCTCTGCCTGCCCGAAGAACTGCGCGAGACGGGTGTACTTGCCCAACAGCAGCGGCAACACGCCCGTAGCCATTGGGTCCAGCGTGCCGAGGTGTCCTATCGATCTTTCGCCAGTGGCGCGGCGAACAATGGCGACAACGTCGTGCGAGGTAAGTCCGGAGGGTTTATCGAGTACCAGAAGACCGTTCATTCCTTACTAGTTTAGTCGCTGCAGCTAGAAGCTGCTTCCATTGCGGCGAACCAGCGAGAGGAACTCATTCCGCGTCTGAAGTTGTGTCTTGAAGACCCCCAGCATGGCAGAGGTGACCGTGCTCGAATGTTGCTTCTCGACACCACGCATCATCATGCAAAGATGCTGCGCCTCGAGAATAACGGCAACGCCCTGCGGGTTGATCGCCTCCGTAATGGCCTCGCCCACCTGCCGCGTAAGTCGCTCCTGCACCTGCAGCCGTCGCGCAAATACATCGACCAGCCGCGGAATCTTACTCAGACCAATCACCTTCCCATTGGGGACATACGCGATATGCGCCTTACCGAAGAACGGCAGCAGATGATGTTCACACATCGAGAAGAACTCGACATCTTTGACGATCACCATCTCGTCGTAATCGACGTCGAACAGAGCATCATGGAGCACCTCTGTCACGTCCATCTTGTAGCCGCGCGTCAGGAAAGCCATGGACTTCTCCATGCGCTCCGGCGTGCGCAGCAGCCCGTCGCGCGTCGGATCTTCGCCAATGCGGGTGAGCATCTCGCGGTAGAGATCCCGGGTTGAGACGGCGTCGAGCGATGTTTCAAGTGTGGCGTGCGTGCTTGCCATGATTAACCTTTCTTAGATCGTACCGGGCATCGGGCTTTCATCGCCCGCATAATCGAAGGAGTTGTTGCCAGTCTCCTCAACATGAATCCGTTCCACATGAGCTGCAGTAAAGCCTTTGAAGATGCCATAAATCTCGATACTTAGATTCTCCGTCGTCGAAACCTTCTTCGCAAAGCAATCAAGCGTATTCAGATTCGTGTGGTCAAACCGTTCCACTACATTCTTTCGTGCGAATCCATCCAGATCCGCAAGGTTGCAAACCATACCCGTCACTGGATCAACCTGCCCGCTCACCGTAACCTGCACGGTGTAGTTGTGCCCATGCCCATGCGGGTTATTGCACTTGCCGTAGACCTCAGAGTTCTTCTCTGCATCGAACTCATCGCTGTTCAACCGGTGCGACGCCGAAAAATGATAACGGCGAGAGAGGTGGGCTTTCATAGTTCACCATAATAGTCCGCGAAAAGATCGGGCATCTCGTACACCCTCACGCGGTGAAGCTTCGCATTTGGAATCTTCTTGTCCAGCCGATTCCACACCGCAATCGCAATATTCTCCGTCGTAGGAATCGCCTTGGCGAACTCCGGAACCTCAAGATTCAAATGACGGTGATCGTAAACGCTGACCACCTCGCGCTCGAGAATATCCTTCAGTTGCTTCAGGTCGACGACGAAGCCCGACACTGGATCGACATCCCCGGCAACCGTAACCTCTAACGTGTAATTGTGACCATGTCCGTTGCGATTGGCGCACTTGCCGAAGACGCGTTCATTCTCCTCGGGCGACCACGCATCGTTCCAATAGAAGTGGGCAGAGGAGAATTCGGCTTTACGTGTAAGAAAAATCATCGTTGTTCTCTTGGATTAGACGTGCTGAAAGATACTGCGGATGCATTTAACGGCTGGTGTCGTAACTGCGCCCCTTCCAGACTACCGATTTTTTTACGCGATGGTAGACGAAGCTCCGAACCAGTAGATAAACAAACAGCGGCACTCCCAATATCGAAATCGCAATATCGCTAGCAGGAAAGTTCGAACGCGCCACCCGCGCATAGAATCGCCAAAGCGTCCGAACCCAAAGGATAAGAATGACCCCGCGCTGCCAACCCACGAGCCACGGTATCCCCAGCGCAAGTGCCGGCAACCCGAAGAAAAGAAGGATATCCAGCACTCGCCAGCAAGCCAGATAAATCGGGCGAGGGAAGAGAAGTGCAAGATTCTTCGTCCATCCCTCCACCATCTCAGCGGTCGTCCGGTACATGCGAGCCGAGAGCGCTTCGGGCGCATACCGGAACCGAATTACACGAGGCCCGCGCTTGATGTTATGCGCCAGCGCCACATCTTCCAGCACCTGCGTTCCAACTGCCCGATGCCCACCCACCGAAAAATAAGCATCCCGCTCCACCATCAAAAATTGCCCATTCGCCGCGGCCAATCTGCGCTGAGGGTCATTGACCTCCTTCGGCGGATACACGCTCGCCAACTCCGAAAAGACCAGCGGCATCACCGCATGCTGCCAGAACCCGCTCACAATCTGCCGAGGCGAGTATGAAAGCAGCACAGCCTTATGCTTCTCCGCCTCAAAAAGTGCGTGCGAAAGATCACGCCGCTCATGAACCGTATCCGCATCGGTAAACAGCAGATGACGCCCCCGCGCAATCTGCGCCGCCATCCAACAAGCCGCATTTTTCCCCGTAAACCCGCCTCGGCTGCTCAAATCCAGCGGCGGCGCATCGAGCACCGTAATCCCGGGATATTTCGCCGCAACCCCGGCAGCAATCTCTCGCGTGCGATCCGTCGAATCGTCATTGACGACGATAATCTCCCACTCCACCCCAAGCGCAAATCCCACCTCTGACTGCGCAACGAGCGAGGCAAGACACGCCGGCAGCGACGCTTCTTCATTTCGCGCCGGCACAATAACGGAAAGCTTAAGTTCTTGAATCGGTTCAGTCTTCTGGTTCGTATCGTCCACGACTTCGTATTATAGGAAGTGGAGCGTATCGTGCGTAGATTCTGGGCAAGTATTGCATTTGGTGTGTTGTTGATTACAGGCTGCGACCGCGGATCTCATCCCGGCAACATCGGCAAGCCTGCCCCACTGTTCATCATGAGCGACGGCACCCGAACCGTCGACCTCAGCAAGCTGCGCGGCCAGATCGTAGTCCTGAACCTCTGGGCCACCTGGTGCGCCCCCTGCATCGAAGAGCTGCCCAGCCTGCTCGAGATGCAGAAGCGCATGCCCAACATCGCAGTCGTCGCAGTCAGCATGGACCAGGACCCCGACGTCTACCGCAAATTCCTCGCTGATCACCACGTCGATGTCCTCACCCTGCGCGACGAAAACATGCGGATCAACGCTCTCTACGGCACCGTGCAGATCCCCGAGACCTACGTCATCGACAGGCAGGGCATCCTGCGTCGCAAGTTCGTCGGTGCCCAGGACTGGACCAGCCCGGAAATCATGGGCTTCCTAGCCAAGATGTAGCGGAGCTTCCGTGCGAATATCGATCCCGCGCATGCCCGCCCGATGCGCGGCTTCTAGCCCCTCGTCAGAATCCTCAAACACAACGCACCTCGCCGGATCCACCTGCATACGCCGCGCGGCCTCAAGATAAACATCCGGCGCGGGCTTACCACGCTCCACATCATCAGCCGTAACCACATAATCAAACAGAGGCCGCAGCTTGGCGTTTACCAACGTAGCTTCCACGTTCGCTCTCATGCCATTCGAAGCAACTGACATCGGCACCTTGCCCTGCCAGGCCCGTGCAACATCCGCAACAAAAGTAATCTCTTCGATCAACGGAATCGCCGCATGAAACGCAACATTATTCCGTTCAAATAGCGCGGCTCTATCAATCGGCGACAATCCGAAAGCAGCCTCATACTCATCGATCAGCGGGTCCGGCCCCAGCCCCAGCCGCGTCCGATACCACTCCTCCGTTATCGTCAGCCCCAGCGGCTTCAGCGCCTCCTGCAACGAGCGCAGATGCGCCGGAGCGCTATTCACCAGCGTTCCATCGCAGTCGAAGATCAACGCCGAAAAAGTTCCGTCAACAAGAGAGAATGCCATCAACTATCGCCGATCAATCGAAGTGTTCTTATCGGTCTTGATCGCAAACGGTCGCGTATCGACCTTCTCGTTATACCGAATATTCTTATTAATAACAGTCCGCACGTCCTCCGACGGCATAAAGAACTGCTGCTTCAGCGAAATAGCACGCGCAGGATCGATCCAGATCACAATATGCGTGAACATATTTCGCACGCCCGGATCTTTCGCTACCAGATCCAGCTTCTCCGTGGCGACCATCTTCTCGCCATCGCTCATCTGCTCCGTGCCAAGGTCGGATATTGTCCAGGCCTTCGCCATATCACGCCCGCTGCCGCCGAAACCCAGCGTCAAAAAGCTCTCGTACTGCGCCTGGTTCGCTCCCGCCGACATCAGCAGCAGATGGTTGGCGCCAGGATCGAAGAGGCTCAACTGGCCACGCTTATACTCAATCACCTTCGCGGCTGGCGGAAACACCTTCGCGCCCATCTGCATCAGTCCACCATCGCGCATAAAGTAGATGATGCCCTTTTGCGTGGTCGTCTCCTTCACCACGCGCTCATACAGGTCCCACTGGAAATCTGCCTGCGCCGACTTGAACTTCTCACTCGCCGCATCCATCTGGCGCAGCACTTCATCCAGGTGACCCGGCTTAGGCTGCGCAACCGCACCGCCCGAAACCCAAAGGAAAGCCCCGCAAAACAAAAACGAAGCGGCAAGACGGCGAACATTCAACATAGGTACGACACTCCCTGAGGTTCGAGGCTTCCGCATCAACGGAGCACCCACGCGTTATAAGCGACGATACGGCCTTGCGCATCACGGACTGCCTCATAGCGTTCCAGTGTCACCTCGCCGGATATCGGCTCAACAACCCGCAGAATCGCCGCGCGCCGTTCTTCATCCGTAGACGCGCCCTGCATATCATCGGCACGAACCTGATACATAAACCTGCTGCTCCCTCCCGACGTCCCGGCTTCTTTCACCAGCACCTCGCTGGCATGTAGGGCAACCGTCTCCACAGGCTTGTCTTTGAAATCCAACAACCGCGGCGACAAAAACATGAAGACCAGAATCAGCGACACCATCACGTCGTAGTGAATGCTTCCGCGCTCGTAGGTCCAGAAAAAATAGCTCTTGAGAAGTTTGCCCACGCTCAGCTCCGGCTTCCTGGCTGCTTACCGATAATGGTCTCGCAGTTCATATATGGCACCAACGCCTCAGGAACTGAGATGCTTCCATCGGCCTGTTGGTAGTTTTCAAGGATCGCGAGATACGTCCGACCCACGGCAAGCCCGCTTCCATTCAGCGTATGCAAAAACTCGCTCTTCTTCGCGCCGGCCGGACGATAGCGAATATTCGCCCGCCGCGCCTGAAACGACTCAAAGTTCGAGCACGAAGATATCTCGCGATACAGCCCCTGCCCCGGTAGCCAAACCTCCAGGTCATACGTCTTCGCCGAAGCAAATCCCATATCGCCTGTGCACAGCAGCACGCGCCGATAAGGCAGTCCAAGCCGCTCCAGCACAGTCTCCGCGTGCCGAGTCAGCTTCTCATGTTCTGCCTCAGACTCTTCAGGCTTCACAAACTTCACCAGCTCCACCTTCTGGAACTGATGCTGCCGAATCATTCCGCGAACATCCTTGCCATACGATCCCGCCTCCGACCGAAAGCACGGCGTATACGCACAAAACGAGGTCGGCAACTGCGCCTCATCCAGCGTCTCATCGCGAAACAGGTTCGTCACCGGAACCTCAGCCGTCGGAATCAGCCAGTGATCGCTATCCTGATAGACACCAGCCTCATAAGCGCCCTTGTCGTCGCAGTGAAACGAATCTTCCGCAAACTTAGGCAACTGGCCCGTTCCATACATCGACTTCGAGTTCACCATGTACGGCGGCAGCACCTCGGTATATCCATGCTCACTCGTATGCAGGTCGAGCATGAAGTTCGCCAACGCCCGCTCCAGCCGCGCTCCTTGCCCGAAGTGAACGACAAACCGCGACCCAGAAATCTTCGCCGCACGATTGAAATCCAAAATCCCCAATGCCTCGCCCAGCTCCCAATGCGGCTTAGCAGGGAAGGGGAAGCTCGGCTTCTCTCCCCAAACCTTCTCCTCCCGATTATCGTGTTCGCTCTTGCCCACCGGAACGCTGTCTTTGGGCAGATTCGGCAGCGTCTGCATGATCTCCCGCAGCCGCTCATCAGCCGCAGCCGCCGTCGCTTCCAGCGAGTCCACCTCAGCCTTCAGGGCCTTCGTCTGTTCGGTTACTACCGAAGCATCCTCACCCGTGCGCCGCAGCTTCGCAATCTCTTCCGTCAGCTTGTTTCGCTGTGCTTTTAGCGTCTCAACCTGCGTAATCGCGTCGCGCCGCTCGCGGTCCACAGCGGCAAAATCGCCCAGCGCCACAGCGGGATCCATGCCCCGCGCACGCAACTTTTCTTCAACCAAGGGCAAATTTGCCCGAACGAATGCAAGATCGATCATCAAAGCTATTCTAGCGTCTTGGATTGCTTCGCGATAAAAACCGCATCATCTCGTCTCGGTATCGGCCTTATCCGCGTTTCTCCGCGCCTATCCGCGGTCGATTCATCCCTGTAACGTCTATTATTTCTATACATGCGCTTTCAAAGATTTTTCACGACGGCGGTCGTCGGTCTTCTCGTCTCCGCCGTGCCCAACACCCTTCGTGCCGACGCCTACCGAGCCAAACCAAAGCTCGTCGTAGTCCTCGTCATCGACCAATTCCGCGGCGACTACCTCGATCGCTTCCGCGACGACTTTAAGACCGCCAACGGCTTCAATCTCTTCCTCAAGCGCGGCGCCTACTTCACCGACTGCTACTACGACTACGCCAACACCATGACCGCGCCCGGCCACTCCACCATCGGCACCGGAGCCTACACCAATGGCCACGGCATCTCGCTCAACGAGTGGTGGGATCTCAAGCGCTCCACAACCCACCCCATCAGCTCCGTCGAAGACGAGCGCTACGCCACCATCGGCGACCCCACCTCCCAGGAGCCCGGAGCCTCCCCGCGCAACGAACTCGCTTCCACCCTCGGCGATGAAGTCGTCCTCGCCACGCAAGGCAAATCCAAGCTCTTCGGCATCTCGCTCAAAGACCGTGCCGCCATCCTCACCTCCGGCCACGCCTCCAAGGGAGCCTTCTGGCTCGACCACGCCAGCGGAAAATTCATCACCTCCACCTACTGGGGCCCCGAATTTCCCGCATGGGCCCAGGCCTTCAACAACAGCGACCGCCGCGATCAAGCCATTCGCGAAGCCAATGCACGCCCCGGGCACTTCTACGACGATGTAGGCAAGTCACCCGCCTCCGTCTCCTACCTGCTCGACTTCGCAAAGTCACTCGTATCCGCCGAACAGATGGGCCGCCACGACGTCACCGACGTCCTCACCATCAGCATCTCCTCCACTGACATCCTCGGCCATATAGTCGGCCCCGACGCCCCCGAGCAGCGCGCCATGATCGGCGCCATCGACGTCGATCTCGACAACTTCTTCACCTGGCTCGACAAGCATGTTGACGGCGGCATGAGCAACGTCTGGGTCAGCCTCACCGGCGACCACGGCGTCTCCCCAGTACCTGCAGTTGCTGCCAAACTAGGAATCCCAGCAGTCGTCCTCGACACTCACAAACTCGTCGCCGAGTTGAACGCAAAGCTCAACCAGCGCTTCTCCCCAGGCCAGCAAGCCAACTACATCTTCCCCAGCGAACTCCCCTACCTCGAACTCGACTCAAGATCATTCGAGAAGGCAAACGTAACCGAGACCGACGCTGAGAACACCGTAGCCGCCATACTGCCGGACGCACTCGAAGCCACCGTCCCTCCTGAGCCCGCGGGCGTTAGCCAAACCCGCCTCGATCCACGCCCCCTCCTCCGCCACGTCTACACCAAACAGCAGATGGCAGCAGGCAATCTCCCAAACACCGAAGAAGGCCAACTTATCCTCCACAGCTATTCCCCCAACGGCGGCTGGTACGTCATGCTCACCTTCGGCATGTATCAACTCGCCGGAAGCCACGGCACCAATCACTTCGCGCCTTACTCCTACGATCGCCACGTCCCGCTCGCTTTCTTTGGTTCAGCATTCACACCGGGCACGTACCATGACCGCGTAGCCCCCGTAGATATGGCCGCCACCTTCGCATCCCTTCTCCGCATCAACCAACCCACCGCTGCCGTAGGCCACGTCCTCACCGAGGCCATTCGCCCCGAGACGTCCGTAGAATCAACCCACGGAAGGCCGACGACAAAATGAGCACCCCACCCAAAACCAAAGGTCCCGACATGCACGTGAACGTGGCTGGCGTAGAGCTGCGCTCGCCCGTCATAGCCGCCAGCGGAACCTTCGGCTACGGCGTCGAGTTCGAAGACATCGTCTCGCTCGACCACATCGGAGCCTTCGTCACCAAGGGCCTCTCTCGTGAGCCCATGGCCGGCAACCCCTCACCCCGCATCATCGAAACCGCCGCTGGCATGATCAACGCCATCGGCCTCCAGAACATGGGCGTCCGCCCCTTCATCGCAGAAAAACTCCCCAAGCTCCAGCACATCAAAGACGTCGTCGTCATCGCCAACGTCTTCGGCTTTACCATCGAGGACTGCCTCGAAGTCATCCGAGTACTCAACGACGCCCCCGGCATCGCCATGTACGAGCTCAACGCCAGCTGCCCCAACACCAGCCACGGCGGTATGGTCTTCGGCACCGACCCCGGACTCCTTTACGAGCTGGTCGCCCGCACCAAGGGAGCCTCGCAGCGCCCCCTCATGGTCAAGCTCTCCCCCAACGTCACCAGCATCGGCCAGATGGCCCGCGTCGCCGCCGACGCCGGTGCCGACGCCGTCTCCCTCGTCAACACCTTCGTCTCCCTCGCCATCGACGTCGAAACCCGCCGCCCCCGCATCGCCAACGTCACCGGAGGCCTCTCCGGCCCCGCCATCAAGCCCATCGCCGTCCGCATGGTCCACGACGTCTTCCGATCCGTCCGTATTCCCATCGTAGGCATGGGCGGCATCCTCAGCGCCGAAGACGCCGCCGAGTTCATGATGGCCGGAGCCACCGCCGTCCAGGTCGGCACCGCCAGCTACGCCGACCCTCGCGCTGTGGAAAACATAGCCAACGGCCTCAAGCGTTGGTGCACCAGCCACCACGTAGCCCAGGTCACCTCCCTAACCGGCTCCGCCCTCCTCTAAGCCTCCCAAAAACCGCATAGAATAGTCAGTGATGACTGCTCACAGTTCTACCTCCACTGCCACGCCTTCGACAGACCTCCGCCCCATCCGCCGCGCTCTCCTCTCCGTCACCGACAAGACCGGCCTCGTCGACTTCGCCCGCACACTCGCCTCCCACGGCGTCGAGCTAGTCTCCACCGGAGGCACCTCCAAGGCCCTCCGCGACGCCGGCCTCACCGTCCGCGACATCAGCGACCTCACCGGCTTCCCCGAGATGCTCGACGGCCGCGTCAAGACCCTCCACCCCAAGGTCCACGGCGGCATCCTCCACATCCGCAACAACCCCGAGCACGTCGCCGCCATCACCGAGCACCAGATCCAGCCCATCGACATGGTCGTCGTCAACCTCTACGCCTTCGAAAAAACCTCGCAAAAGCCCGGCGTAGCCTTCGCCGAAGTCATCGAGAACATCGACATCGGCGGCCCCTCCATGGTCCGCTCCGCCGCCAAAAACTTCGAAGACGTAGCCATCGTCACCGCCGTATCCGATTACGCCACCCTCACTGAAGAGCTCGTGAAAAACTCCGGCAGCCTCACCCGCAACGCCCGTTGGAGCCTCGCCAAAAAAGCCTTCGCCGTCACCGCAGCCTACGACGCAGGCATCGCCACCGCCCTCGAAAGTATCACCGCCCCCAGCGGCCCCGCTGTCTTTGCACAAGATCAGCTCCCCCAAACCGTCCGCGTCATCGACCCCCTCGCTCAAACCCTCCGTTACGGCGAAAACCCCCACCAGAAAGCCGCCCTCTACGTCGACGGCAGCGGCAAAGGCGTGGCCTCCGCCAAGCAGCTCCAAGGCAAAGAGCTAAGTTACAACAACATCGTCGACCTAGACGCCTGCTGGGAGCTAGTCAGCGAGTTCGACGCCGCCACCGACGCCGCCGTTGTCATCATCAAGCACACCAACCCCTGCGGAGCCTCCACCGGAGCCACTGTCCTCGAAGCCTACCGCCGCGCCCTCGAGTCCGACCCCATCTCAGCCTTCGGCGGGGTCATCGGCATAAACCGCGAGGTCGACGGTCCCGCCGCCGAAGAGATCGCCAAGCTCTTCGTCGAAGCCATCGTCGCCCCCTCCTTCTCACCCGAAGCCGTCGAGCGCTTCGCCACAAAAAAGAATCTCCGCCTAGTCCAGATCACCCCCACAGAAACCCCGCGCGTTCTCAAACAAGTCTCCGGCGGCCTCCTCGTTCAGGACGCCGACCGTCTCCGCATCACCGAGGCCCAACTCCAGCACGTCACCAAGCGCCAGCCCACAGCCGAAGAGATGCGCGCTCTCCTCTTCTCCTGGCGCGTTTGCAAGCACGTCAAATCCAACGCCATCGTCTACGCCCGCTTCGCCGACGGCCACGGCCAGACCGTAGGCATCGGAGCAGGCCAGATGAGCCGCGTCGACGCCGCCCGCTTCGGAGCCATGAAAGCCGTCCTCCCGCTCAAGGGAACCGTAGCCGCCTCCGACGCCTTCTTCCCATTCCCCGACGGCCTCGAAACCATCGCCGCCGCCGGAGCCACCGCCATCATCCAACCCGGCGGTTCCGTCAAGGACGCCGACGTCATCGCAGCCGCCGACCGCCTCGGCGTAGCCATGGTCTTCACCGGAGTCCGCCACTTTCGCCACGGATAAAAAATCCAAAGGCCCTGTGCGCCATTGAACCCACAGGGCCTTTCATAAGAAATCTTTACGTAGTCATCCTAAACGCCGTGTCTTCAAGGTCGTCATCCTGACCCTGAGCTTGTCGAAGGGGAAGGATCCCTGTATTTCGTCCTTGCCCTTGTCTTTGCCTGTTCTTAGATCCGTCTCATCCGAGAAAATCCGTGGTCGGCCTCCAGTTTTTGGTCAGCTTCCACTCGTCAGGCCCCACCTGAACAGCTATAATCACCGCCATACTGCAATCGGGCTCGTTATTTACGAGCCTGCATCCAATCTGGAACGGACTCCGTCTAAAGATTTGTTGCTTTCGATATCGATTCCGTCGGCACAGGAAATCCATTACTCATGACCTTGCTTCTGCGTGCCTCTTCTCTTCGCCGCCTCCAGCTGCTTCCCGCTGCAGCTCTTCTCTTTGCTGCGCATACCATGGTTGCTCAAGCCCCGGCCGCTGCGAAGTCGGCCACGCCCGACCGTGCCGCCGCCTACTACCACTATGGCCTTGCGCATCTCTACGAGGACATGGCTGTTAACGCAGGTCGTTCCGACTACGCCACCCAGGCGGTCGAGCAGTACAAGCTCGCCCTCGGCGCTGATCCCGACTCACGCCTCCTCCAGGACGGTCTCGCCGACCTCTACTTCAAGATCGGCCGCATCCGCGAGGCTGTCACCGCCGCGCAGGATCAGGTCAACAAGCATCCAGACGATGTCGAAGCCCACACCCTTCTGGGCAAGGTTTACCTCCGTTCCCTCGGAGACATGCAGAGCGCCCAGTCCGGACAGATGCTCCAGCTCGCCATCGCCGAGTACGAGAAGCTCGCCCTGTTGAAGCCTAACGACGTCGAGACACGTCTTCTCCTCGGCCAGCTCTACAGCATCAGTCACGATTCAGCCAAGGCAGAGGCGCAGTTCAAAGCCGCCCAGTCGATCGACGCCGGCTCCGAGGATGTCGTGCTTAACATGGCACGGCTCTACAGCGAGCAGGGTGATTTCAAGCGTGCAGCCGAGACCCTCAGCTCCGTTCCCGTCGATGACCGTTCCGCCCGCATCGAGTTTGCCCTAGGCTCAACCTACGATCAGCTCAAGAAGACCAAGGATGCCATCGCAGCCTATCGCCGGGCGCTCGATCTCGACCCGGAAAATCTTGACTCGGAACGTGGCCTTGCTGCCGCTTTGCTCACCGACGGCCAGCTCGACGAATCGCTCAAAATCTTCAACGAAGTCGTCACTGCGGAGCCGCAGGATGCGCAGTCCCAGATCCGCATCTCCGAAATTCAGCGTCGCCAGGGACACTACACCGAAGCCCTCGGTACCCTGGAAAAGGCCAAGCCGCTCGCCCAGGATAGCCTCGAGCTGAACTACAACGAAGCCCTCATCTTCGATACGCTCGGCCGCTACGATGAAGCCATTCGTGTACTCAACAACCTTGTTGCCACTTCTTCTCACCCCGACGGCAAATACTCTGAGCCTGAAAAGGCCAACCGCGCCATCTTCCTCGATCGTCAAGGAATAATCTATCGCGAGCAGAACAAGACACCGGAAGCTGTCGCAGCCTACCAGCAGATGATTGAGCTTGGAGGCGAATTCGCCCGAAGCGGTTATCAGGGCCAGATCGACGCCTACCGCGACGCCCACCAGTGGAAGGAAGCCACCACCGTTGCAGCCGAAGCCGCAAAGGCTCTCCCCAAGGACCGTAGCGTGCAACTGACCTACGCCAGCCAGCTCGCCGATACGGGACAGGTCGATCAGGGCATCGCACTCGCCAAGGCACAGGTTTCGACCACATCCAGCGCATCAGAGAGCCGTGAAGGGCATCTCGCCCTTGCCCAGATCTATATCCGTCTCAAGCGTTGGGACGATGCTGCCACAGAACTGGAGAAGGCCGAAGCCTCTGCCTCCAAGCCTGAAGAAAAGCTCTACGTCTACTTCCTTCGCGGAACCCTCGCCGACAGGCAGAAGAAGTA
>Ga0210409_10000665_pt1 | contig 51259 bp, 44 predicted proteins | sample IncBWH17MmetaG_FD_161649 | JGI IMG/M metagenome (GOLD analysis project Ga0210409, IMG submission 161649) | Forest soil microbial communities from Barre Woods Harvard Forest LTER site, Petersham, Massachusetts, United States - Inc-BW-H-17-M | ecosystem: Environmental > Terrestrial > Soil >... | reverse complement strand
GTCACAACCTTGCTACCAGCCCCGTTCAATTTACCAGCCTTAGCGGCCTTGACCCAGTTGCGCAGCGTTTGTTCACTTAGACCTAACTCCTTGGCTGTCTTGCGGCTGCGGCGGCGCTTCAGCGTGTCTATCCTATTGCAGGCAAGAGGGTAGGGATCATCGTCAGCGGCGGCAATGTGGACTTGCAGTCTTTTGCCAAATTTATCGCCTGATCAATTATCTGTATGAGCGCCGAGTCTCTGCCTTGTAGGGTGGGCAAGATTTTTTGCCCACGCGATAATGGAAACTTGGACTCATCGCTATCCGCGTGGGCACAGGTGCCCACCCTACTGAGTCTTGTAGGGTGGGCAAGATTTTTTGCCCACGCGGTATTGGAAACTTGGACTCATCACTATCCGCGTGGGTACAGGTGCCCACCCTACTGAGTGCCAGAATCACCACCACCGAATGAAGGACATCCATGAAAATCATTCACACCACCGAAGCACCGGCGCCGCTCGGCCATTATGCGCAAGCGGTAGAACAGAGCGGCTTTGTTTTTTTATCCGGGATGCTGCCCGCGCGCGATCTGATCGATCCCGAAAAACATGATTTCAAGGCGCAGGCCGAAGCGGTTCTTGAACAATGCCAAAAAGTCATTGAAGCTGCGGGCGGCACTTATGCGGATGTGGTTCAGGTCACCGCCTACATGGTGGGCGTGGAAAACTGGCCTGCGTTTAACGAAGTATATAGCCGCGCTCTCGGCGCGCACAAACCTGCGCGCGCGATTGTGCCGGTCCCTGCGCTGCACCATGGTTTTGCCATCGAATTGCAAGTCGTGGCGTTTATACCCGAGGAGCGTCGTCGCTAGAGCGCTTTATTTACCGGCGATTTTCTTGCCCTCGGGCTGGTAACCATCATTCAGCGTCTTCAAGAATGCCACCACATCCTTGATCTCATCATCCGTCAGCGCAGGCGGCGCGCCTGCCTTGCTGTCGAACGGCGCATCGGTCACATCGATGTTGGCGTGATACGCTGCCGGCAGATCGTCGTACTTGTTCAGCTTGCCATCCTTGCCGCGCGGGTACCATTTTTCCGGCTTGGTTTCCCGTTCCATATAAAAATGCACGACGTCCTCCAGCGAATGGAACACGCCATTGTGGAAATACACCTGGCGGGTGGCGACATTGCGTAAGGTCGGTGTCTTGAAATAGCCGCAGTAGTTCAGCTGCTTGGCCGCATCCTTGCGCCATGGGCCGCACATGCCGAGGTCAAAGTACTTGGGGTCGCGGTTGGCCAGGATGGCCTTGTTGCGTGGCGCCGCCAGGGCTTCGAACTGATAGTCGGTAAACGCCGGCGGGAAACTGCCGTCGCGCGATGGCTTTTCGATGTGGCAGGTGGCGCAATTGCCTTTTTTCGGATCCTTGAACAGCTTCAGTCCGCGCTGTTCCTGCTCGCTCAGTTGTACCTGTTCTGCCAGGTAGTAATCGTACTTGCTGTCGTAGGGATGGAAGCTGCGGTCTTCTTTCTGATACAGCGCCAGTGCGTAGTAGGCTTCGCCCAGCGCTAGGTTGGGCGAAGTGAATACGGACGGGCCGAACAGCTGCTGCATGTCCTTGGCATAGGGCGCCGCCTTGAGCTTCGCCAGCAGTTGCGCGGCGTTCTTGTTGGCCATTTCATTCGCCGCCAGCAAGGGGCCGCCGGCCTGGTCGGTCAGGTTGGTGGCCCGTCCATCCCAGTCGAAGCCGCCTTGTGGCACCACTTCCTGTACCGCCGCCGATGGCTGCAGCGTTGCCTTGGCTACCGCCGGGGCCGGCGGGCTGGTCTTGGCCGCGGCTGCCTGCAGGACGGCGCCCTTGTCGTCTTCGTCGGGCTTGGTGTCAGGGCCGATGGAGAATGCCGGCGCGTGTTCGTGATAGCGCAGGGAAGGGACTGCGCGTCCTCCCTGTGCCTGCAAATGCATGCCGCCGAGCTGCACTGCGAGGCCGTTGGCCGGGGCATGGGCGTTATCGGGATTGTGGCAGGAGGCGCAGGAGAGCTTGCCGGATGCGGACAGGGATTTATCGTAGAAGATCTTTTTGCCGATCTCGGCCACGGCGCTTAAGGGGACGATCGGTGCATTCAGGCGTGCCAGCGCGGCTTGGGCCGTGCTTACCGGCTTCGGCGCTGCGGCGACAAGCGCGGCGGCAGTAACTGGCGCAGCGGCGGCGCTGGCCTGGTCCTGACGGTCGCAGGCGCTCAAGAGTAACGCCAGCGTGGCGAGTGCGAGGATGGCTGTGCGTGGCGACGCTAAAGCAAGAGCAGGGTGCGGCTGAAACCGGATTTTCATAAAGGCTCAAGGACGTGCGACGGTGGAGTTCCTGCGCAAATGACAACGCTTGCCTGCGTGGATGCGCATCTGGATCAAAACGATAACCCGGCAGGATAGCGCTGAAATATTTCAACTTGATGAAATGGGTGATCTTGTCGTTTGCAGCGGCGAATTCGATGACGAAACAGACACGTCATCATGCGGTAACAAGCCGATCCTACAATCCAGCTCCGAATGTTTCTCAGCGGCATAAGCGGGCGGTCATAGCCAAATCAAGTCCGTTAGCACTGTGTCATTTCCTGACTGCCGGGAAGTCTCCGGCAAGCGGCATTTCAATCAATATCGGCGCGGCAGACAGCTGCATGGCCTGCCGATAGGTAGCGCATTTGAACATCAATAAAGAGTAATGCGGGGCGGACTGCCTGGCCTGGCAACAAGGCGCTGGCTGACGCAACTGCATTAATCAATAAAACTACTCAGGAGCATCAATGAAATTGCACACAACATTTGCGGAGCATCGCTTCGCAAAGCCGGCGCTTGCGCTGGCGATCACCGCTGGCCTGCTAGGCGGCTGCAGCTCCGGCAGCTCGTCGTCCTCCCTCGACAACGGTCCGACACCGCCGGTGGTAGCGAAAGCTGCCACGCCGATCCAGCACGTAGTGGTGATCTTCCAGGAAAACGTCTCCTTCGATCACTATTTCGGCACCTATCCAAACGCCGCCAACCCGACTGGCGAGCCGGCATTCACTGCCGCTGCCGGTACGCCGGTGGTGAATAACCTGCAAACGCCGCTGGACGTCACCAAGAGTTTCGCCGCGCTGCGCGTGCCTAGCCTGCTGACCGCCAATCCGACCACGCTGAACACAGGCAATGGCGTCAACGCCATCAATCCTTTCCGCCTGGATCGTTCGCAAGTCGTCATCGCCGACCAGGATCATGACTACCAGGCTGAGCAGATGGGCTTCAACGGCGGCGCCATGGACTTGTTCCCGGCCTCGCTGGGCGCCGGCAACTCGGCTGCGCCGCAAGTGCTGACGCCGCCGCTCAACACCAATGGTTTGACCATGGGTTACTTCGACGGCAATACCGTGACGGCGCTGTGGAATTATGCGCAGAACTATGCGCTCAACGACAACTCTTTCGGCACTACCTTCGGACCGTCGGCGCCAGGCGCGATCAACCTGATCTCCGGCCAGACCAACGGCGTCATCGCCACCAACCTGTCGGCCAGCCAGGCTGATAATTATGCTGCCGGCGGCGGCTATTACGGCGAACTGTCGAACGACGGCGCGGGCGGCATCAACCTGGCCGGCGATGCCCAGCCTTTGAATGATGCTTGCATGACGCGCGACGCGGCGCAGCTGAGCGGCAAGAACGTCGGCGACATGCTCAATGCAGCGAATGTCAGCTGGGGCTTCTTCCAGGGCGGCTTCGACCTGACCGTGACCAATTCGAACGGCACGACAGGCTGCAAGCGTTCCACCACGTCCGCGGTCACCGGTGTCACCAAGGCCGACTATATCCCTCACCATCAGCCATTCCAGTACTACGCCAGCACGCAGAACCTGAAGCATGCCCGTCCTAGCGCTGTCGCCGCCATCGGCAATACCTTGCAGGCAGACGGCAAGACAGTGGATCCGGCCAATCACCAGTACGATATCCATGACTTTTTCGATGCGGTGTCGGCCGGTAATTTCCCTGCCGTCAGCTTCCTGAAAGCAGCCGGCTATCAGGACGGCCACGCCGGTTATTCCGACCCGCTCGACGAACAAGCGTTCGTCACGCAAGTGGTCAACTTCCTGCAGAAGCAGCCGGGCTGGAGCAATACGCTGGTCGTGATTGCTTATGACGACTCGGACGGCTTTTACGATCACCAGGCCAGCCCGATCCTGAATCCGTCGAACAACACCACCGCCGCCGCTGTCTTCAGCAGCAACGGCCTGACTGCGCCAGGCGTGGCAGACGCGTTGAACGGTCCTGGCGTCTGCAAAACCAACGGCCCAGGTTCGGCCCAAGGCACGCCGACAACCTTGTCTGGCGCCACCGGCAAGACTGGCGCCCAAGGCCGCTGCGGCTATGGCCCGCGCTTGCCGCTGCTGGTGATCTCGCCGTATGCGAAGACCAACTACGTAGATCACACCTTGACCGACCAGACTTCGATCCTGCGCTTCATCGAAGACAACTGGCTGTCCGGCCAGCGCATCGCCGGTTCCTACGACGCCATTGCCGGTACGCTCAACAATATGCTGAACCTGAGCGGCACGCCAAGCACAGCGAAGCTGATTCTCGATCCGACCACTGGCCAGCCGACGACCGGCACGACCAGCAAAAAACTGTGACCGCAGCTGCTTCAAAAACCTGATAACGGAATCCCGCCGGCTGCCTTGACCGATGCTCTCTGCGAGAGCGGTCAAGGCGGTGCGCAGAGCCTGACTACAGATCGCCTGTCCCTTGCCAATGAAGCGGCATGGGGCGGGCTTTTTTTCAGGCGGCGCGCAAAGGCGATCAACCATTGGAGTATGTGATGAGCTTAATGAACAACAGTGTTTCGACGCCGCTCGCCGGACGTATCCTGAAAACGGCGCTGGGTTGCATCGCCGGCATGGCGCTGCTGGCCTCCGCCGGCGCGGTCCATGCCGCCGGCAGCGGCAACCTGATCGTCAACGGCGGTGGTGAAACCGGCCTCTGTGCGACCGACTGGAAAGCCGTTAAAACGGTGCCGGGCTGGCAGGTCTTGTTGGGTAATCCGACGCTGGTCTGCTATTCCGTCGCCAGTTTCACGACGCCATCCGCGCCGGCGGCCGGCAATGCCTTCATCGCCGACGGTCCTTATGGCGACTCGGCGCTGATGCAAACCATCAACGTTTCCTCCGCCAGCAGCGCCATCGATAGCGGCACGGTGACTTACTCCCTGTCCGGCTGGCTGGGCGGATACACCGTGTATGCCGGCCAGGCTGTGGTTACCGCAAGCTTCCTCGACGCTTCCGGCAAAGTGCTGGGCAATCCGGGCGAACTGTCCGGCGTCACCGCCAGCGCGCGCGGCAACGCCAATGCCTTCATCGCCAAGTCGAACAGCGGCACGGTGCCGGCCGGCACCCGTTCGATTGCGGTGCAACTGCAGTTCATCAACACCTCCAGCTCCACCAACGTCGGCTACGCCGACAATCTGTCGCTCACCTTGTCGACGCCGGTGCCTGCACCGGTCCTGGCAGCGCCGGCATCGACGGTGCCAGCCTTCGACCACGTGTTCTTCGTGATGATGGAAAATACCGATTACTCGCAAGTCATCGGCGACACCACCAATGCCCCGTTCATCAATTCGCTGGCGCAGGGCGGCACCTTGCTGACTAATTACAGCGGCGTCTATCACCCCAGCGACGAGAACTACATGGCCGTCTCGGGCGGCGACACTTTCGTCAGCGGCGCGATCTACTATCCGAACATCAAGGTCGGCGCCAGCCACATCGGCGACCGCCTGGAAGCCATAGGCAAGACCTGGAAAGCCTATGAGCAAGGCATGGGCACCCCATGCAACACCAAGAACAACGTCGACAGCTACTACGAACCGGATGACGCGCCGTTCATCAACTACACCAACATCTCCGGCAATCCGACGCGTTGCGCGGCGCATCTGTTCGACACCACCCAGCTCACCACCGACCTGCAGTCAGCCGCCACCACGCCGAATTTTTCCTGGATAGCCGCGGACGACAACGCCGACGGCGAAGCCTCGGGCAACGGTTCCGCCAACAGCCTGCAGGTGCAAGACGGCTGGCTCAAGCAAACCTTGCAGCCAATCTTCGCCTCGCCGGCATGGACCAGTCAGCGTTCGCTGCTGATCCTGACCTGGGATGAGTCCTCGGGCAGCGCCACCAACCATATCGGCGGCATCGTCTACGGTTCGCAAGGCCTGGTCGGCGGCGGCGCTCTCAGCACCGCCAGCTACAACCACTACAGCGCCGGCCGCACCATCGAAAGCGCACTCGGCATCAGCCCGCTGACCGCCAACGATACCTACGCCCAGCCGATCAACGACGCTTTCACGCCAAACGCAAAAGCCGCGACCTCTACGTTCAGCGCCGCCATGCCGAATGTGCAGCAGGGAGAGAACATCGCGTTCAATTTCAGCACGACGCTGGCCAACACCAATTCGTCCAACTGGGTCGGCATCTACCCGGCTGGCAACAGCCCGGGCACCAACAGTTCCACGATGTGGCAATACGTGGGCGCGCAAGGCGGCGTGACTGCGTTCAGCACGGCGTCGCTGGCGCCTGGGACTTATACGGCGTGGTATTTGTACAATGGCGGGTATACCAAGCTGGCGGGGCCGGCTACGTTCGTGGTTAGCCAGTAAACGCGTCTTTCTGCTAAGAGCAGGACCAAAAGCACTTGCGAGAGATCGCGGTGCTTTTTTAGATTTAAGAATCCGAGTAATGGCACTTTCTGAAACTATGAAATTTGTTCATGCTGTATTGTTTTACATAGAATTGCCGGGAGAAATAAATTGGAGTTGCATTTTAAGATTCTGCTTCTATATTCCGATGCGGAATGCCCGCGTCGATTAGAAAATTCAAACAAAGGAGTCGGGAGACTATGATTACTATGTCCCATTTGTCCATTGCAACTGGCATTTTATCTGCTGTGTTTTGGATCGTTTCGAGTCAAATTAGATCGCGGGAGAAACCGGATGTCTTAATTCTTACGATGGGTAAGGGCGAAAGCGATACAGATCTGCATAATTTGATTTTGACTATAAGGTTACAGTCTAAGTGGAATAGTGGAGCTGCAATACTTGCGGCTGTTTCAATTTTATTTCAAGCGCTGAGCCAAACTTGCACACAGGTTGGATGAAGCCATTGAAGAGATTGAAAGTATTTATACGCTGTTCAGATAGCATTGACGTTTAGGTTGATCGAAAGTCAGTTCCTGCAAACCAGCTCTTTTCTGATCGATCAAAGGACAATCAATTCGATAGCAATAGCAGCATCATGAGAGAGTTGATCAGGACATGGGGTAGCGCCGCAGCCAGGAAGGCTTTTCGAAATGATACCTGTCGCCAGACCAGATAGGCACACGAGAAAACAAAGAAACTCCACACTGTGCCGAAGAACCATAAACGCCCGAATATGGCATGGAGGCAACCCCAGGAAATCGCGGCGATGACTACCACCCAGATTCGGCGCAGCGATGAAGATGACAGTACCGTCAGCATGTAAGCCAGAATAAAGGTTTCAGCAATGGGTGAGAAAACGATGACGCCGAAATATGCGCCAGGTGTCGCAATTGTCCCGGAAGGTCTCATCGAGGCAACGTCAACGCCAAAAAATATCAATATCCATTCCACACTCTGATACAGCACAATCGATGGGATGAGCGCCAATGGCGCAGACAACAAGACGTAACGCCAGAGCGGCATCGCAGGTGCTGCAAAAAGGAAGGATCGTAAACGAAGGGCCATGGGTCTGATGAGTTATGGCGATCAATAAGCAAAAAAATCCCGGGACGGGCCTTGCAGCGGCCAGGGCTGCACGCTCAGTTGCGGCAATGAGTCAGCTCAAAGTTCTCGACACCCTCGTAGGAATCCATCATGTGCGCCAGTTCCGACATCGAGGTGCCTTTCTTGCTGTCGATCGCGATGGCGATGAAATGCCATTTTGCATGCCTGTCGTGGGAGCTGATGGATAAGGAGTCTTTGGCGATCTCGTAACCGTGCTCCAGGGCGATCTTGCGCAGCGCATGTTCGTTGGCGGCAAAACCTCTTTCAAACTCAACCATGATGGCGACGCCGGCGCGGGACGGCAGCCAGTATTCAAGCTTGGCCACCCATACCATGCAGCTGGCGGATAGAACGGCAAGCGAGATGGCAGCGATGTAGAAACCGACGCCGACCAGGACCCCGACCGCCGACGCCGCCCAGATCGATGCCGCGGTGGTGAGCCCGCGGATGTTCAGACCTTCCTTCATGATCACCCCGGCGCCCAGAAAGCCGATGCCGGTGACCACCCCTTGCACCACCCGGGTCGGATCCGGATTGAGCGGCAAGCCGGCATGCCCGCCGTACCACAGCGCCGGATAGCCGACGAACACGGTGAGCGCTGCCGACGCCATGCACACCAGGCCGTAGGTGCGCATGCCGGCGGCGCGTCCGTGATAGGCGCGCTCATAGCCGATCAGCATTCCCAGAAACAGGGCGCCAAGCAGGTTGAAAAAAATCAGGACATTCGCTGCAACGGCTGGGGCCGACCAATAGGCGGCCAATGAATCGACTGAAAGCATGTTCATGTATCTTCTTTTAGATTTTTATAGTCCCCGAAGCTGAGGGGCAGTCCTCAGGCTCATGTGGGCGCGGCAAACAGGTCAGTCCGGCATGCTCCCGATTCCAATTGCCCGGGCTAGCTTGTCCCTCAACCGCGCAAGCGTACAAACCTGATTCTATCAGGCGAATTGAGCATCGGCAGCATACGCCCGGACCTGTCTTGATGAAAGCCAAAAGGCCGCGCCATTCCGGGCCGCGGCCGTACTTCCTGCCAGGTGGCAGGCGCTATCGGGTGCAAGACCCTAAGGCTGGCACGCCGCCTGCGGTAACTGCGTGATCCAGGCGCGTATCATGTCGTCGCCTTCGGTGTGATTTACATGGCGTCCGATGACGGGCATCACGGCTTCAGTATCGGTGTGAGTGATACGGTAAGCCAGGATGGATTCGTCCGGCTTGCCGGGCTGGATATCGTACTGGTACGGCAGTCCGGGGCCGGCATAGGCCAGCGGCTTTTTGCATACTCCCCATTTGCCGGATGCGCTAGGGTCGTTGACCACATTGAAGCCCAGGAACAAGCCGCTTTGCAATGCCTGTCCGGTGGTGCTGTGGCAATGGGCGCAGTTGACATCCAGATAGGCGCGCGCCCGCTCGGGCAGGGGTTGCGAGGCGTCGCTCCAATCGGCGTTCTTTGGCGTATTGTCTGCGCTTGGCAAGCCCGCCAGGAGCTTGAGATCCGCCAGGTTCACCAGCTGATTTTTCGTGCCGTTGTTGTATTGATATGTCTTGTTCATGTTGCGCGCCTTGGGGCCGATAGGCAGGATCGCATTGCCGCCGGCATTGGCAGTGGCGTGGCACTGCTGGCAAGCTTGCGCGTTCGGCACGGAATACTTGAATTGCTCGCGCGAGTTGTCGGCGGCAACCAGTTCTATCTGGGCGCTGGCGCCGCCGGTCTTGAGCTTGGCGTCCTTCTGGTCGTCATTCCAGACATAGGGCAGGCCAGCCCAGCTGCCGTCCGCCTGGCGCACCAGGACCCGGGTTTCGATCAAACGGTTTTGCGTGAGATCGACGCTTTCCCCCTGCGTGGTCTGGTGGCCGATGCGTTGCGCGCCGATGAAGGCCGGGTCGCTGGAGGCGGCCTTCGGATAGTAGAAGGTTTTCATGATCACCGAACCGACCGGGAAATCGAAGGTGGTGTCGGCGTTGTAGGCGATCTGTTTTCCCTGCGGGACGTAGATGGCGCGGAATTTGAAGGTGTAGTCGGAGAACAGGCTTGAATTCAAATCATACGGCACGGCGCCGGCATTCAGTTTCAAGGTCTGGCCGTCGGACAGCAGGAACTGCCAGGATGACAGATTGGCCGGGGCGGTGTATTTGTCAAAGACCTTGATCGAACCGGTATCGACGGCAGGCGAGTCGCTGCTGCCGCCACCGCCGCAACTGACCAGCAGGACGGATGCGGCCAGCAAGGCTGCGGCAAGCAGCAGGGGGTGTGTCAGGGTGTGTGTGATTTTCATGCGTATTCTCCGTGCTTGCGCAGCTGCTGCGCGTATGGATGCTGTGTTTTTTCCCGAAAATCATCCGGTTTCCCGATGATTTTCCTGAGCCCGATTGGCGCCAAGGCAGACTCTCGCCTGGGCGTGCCGATTCAAAAAATCGGCATGTCGGGAATGGCGGGCAAGCTGAGGGTGCAGTTCATGCGCGCGGGGAAGGGGAAGTTCGGCGCTTGTGCGGATCCGCTAAGCAGTCCTAGCAGATTCAGGTCCATGCTTTCATAAGACAGCAAGCCGTCGATGAAGGGCGTGTCAAGGGTGTTGCCTTTGACGCAGATGGCAAAGGCCGGCTTGAGCGCGCCGCCGCTGCCGTCGCTGGCGGTGCCGCCGCCTTTGGCCGGATCGGTGTCGACGATGCCATCCCAGATGCCGTAGGCCAGCTGCTGAGGCTGAGCGAACGACTTGAGCTGCGCAAACAAGCCGTCCACGACCGGCTTGAGCTGGTTCGGATCGGCGAAGGCGCCGCCCGGCGCATAGCCCGATTTGGAGATGGTGTTGTCGTGCGCGTAGACGCTGTGCACATAGGGCTCGTACAAGGGATCGTTAAAGGCGATGCCGGTGGCCTGGAAGCTGATGGCCAGGATGCTGGTGGTTTTGTGGTCTTCGATCAGGTTGTTGAGGATTTCGGTATTGTCGGCAGCCAGCACCATCACCGCGGTCCCGGGCGGCACGGCGGTGACGTAGCCAGTAGCGTTCGCGGCGACGGGCGTGTTGTTGCGGTAGATATGATTGTTCTGCACTTTGGCATTTGCGCCCTTTTTAATGACGTAGGCGGTGCCCGGCAAGGAAAACACCAGGATGCCGCCGGTGTTGTCGTGGATATCGTTGTTTTCGACAATGGCGTTGTCAGAGTTTTCGATTTCGACACCTGCGACATTCAGATAGGCTTCGTTCTTCTGCACACGGATATTCTCCGATTGCCCCACATATACCCCGGCATCGCGGGTGCCGACGATCTTGCTGTTCTTGACGATCACGCCTTGGCAATTGACGGGATACAAGCCATACGCCATCTGCGAAGTATGGATAGGGTCGTTGGTCCACTCCGCGCGCAGGCCATCCATCGTCACGTTCGACGAAGCGGAAACAAACACACCATTCCCGACCGCATCTTCCACCGCAAAATTCGTCAGCGTGATGCCCTTGACGTTAAAGGCCTGGAAGCCGTTTTTCGACGAGGCGCCGGCAAACGACAAGATCGTGTCTTTGCTCGGATCGCTGCCGTTGCCTTGGCCGCTGATCGTGACGGCGTCGGTGTTCATGGTCAGCGGGCCGTCGAACGTGAATTTTCCTGCAGGCAGGATGATGGTGCTGCCGGGTTTGACCTGGAACAGGATATTGCTCATGTCGCTGTCGTTCATCTGAGCAGCGGTCACCTTGACGGTGCTGCTCGCGCTATCTGGCGCGGGCGCGACGCTGCGGCTGATCCCGCCATCGCCGCAGGCGGCGAGGGCCGTGATGATCGCCGCTGTCATGAGGCGCGAACGGAACTGGAATTGCATCATTAATAGTCTCCCTATTTTTTAACGAGGACGGTGCTACGTCATTGTTTTTTTACTTTGTCGTTATTAAAGCCTTGATTTCCAGCAATATCCAATGCATTCTTTAAGGCCATGCGATGCATTGTTTGCATCAGCCTTGAAAATAAAAATAATCAGAGACATGGAATCCAGAAAATTACAACACATGCTTGCCTTGGCGGCAGAGGGCAGTTTTGCCCGCGCCGCCGAGCGCTCACACCTGTCGCAGTCGGCGTTTTCACGCAGTATCCAGGCGCTTGAAAAAGAACTGGACCTGGTGCTGTTTGAACGCACCTCGAAGGCCGTCCTGCTGACCAGCTCCGGCCGGGTAGTGGCCCGTCACGCGCAGAATCTGCTATCCGATACGCGCGCATTCATGCGCGATGTCGACTTGCTGAAGGGCGGGGAGTACGGTGAAATTTCGTTCGGGCTGAGTTCATTCCCCTCAGGGATCCTGCTGCCGTCGCTGCTGACGCAATTTATGGAAACGCACCCAAAGATCAGCGTTCGCACCTATGTCGCCGGCGCCGACCAGTTACTGCGGCAGCTACAGGCAGAGCAGATCGATTTTTTCGTGGCAGACGTACGCGGCCTGCGGCAGCAAGCAGATTTCACGACACGCTGGCTAGACAAAGAAGATGCAGGATTTTTCGTGCGCCCCGGTCATCCGCTCTGCGCGCAGCCCACGACGACGGTGAGCGCGCTATTGCAGTATCACCTGGCGCTGCCCAGCATACCGACCATGCTGGAAGAGCGGGCCTGGAACAAATTGGGGCTGAGCGCGCAAGAGTACGTCAAGCTGATCTGCGACGATGTCACGATCCTCAAGCGCATAGCCCAGAATAGCGATGCCTGTCTTTTTTCCACCGAGTTTGTATTGCGCGAAGAACTGGCGCTCGGCCAGTTGCGCGCTTTGCACGTGGTCGACCTGCCACCGATGAACGTGCATTTCGGGATCGTCCGGATGCGAGCGCGCAGCATTGCCTTGGTGTCGAATTTGTTGGAGCAGATGATTGTCGATAAGATGGCTTTGCTTTGTTCTACTTCCCGGCAGAAAAAAATAGACGGCGAGACTGTGAAGACAAGGAAAGCAAGTCGGTAAGAGAGATCGCTTGTCCCATTGCCTTGTTCAGAGCGATGCAAAAATAGCTAAACTTGCTAACCGCTTTCCTTGGACAGAATATTAAAATGTATGTCGCCATTTCAATCCGAAAGGTAGCAACGGAGGTGCGAAGACAAAGTGTAGTACACGTCTTCTGCTACGCCCGGACGCTTTGGACGATGCGTGTAGCAATAGCGGTTTCATTAGCATTGCGCCGCCGCGTTCGACAGGACACAAGGTCTCGCCAATCCGATCTCGCTCGGCTAATGCAGCCTGGCTAGTGAGCCGGCCAGTTTTATGAGAGCCGGCGACGACGCGCAGCGGTCCGTCGTTCAGCCCGCATTCGTCGATATGAAATCTTATTGCGACTATCTCCTGAAGAACGCTATCGGGCGGCTGGACGAAAATGGAGCCTTCTTTTTCGGACCATCCTATCAACGCAGGATGGTCGATCCTTTCTTTGACCGCTATGCTCAGATCCTGATGAACGGGGACAAGCCAGTTTTGATTTTGCGATTTTTCAAATAGAGTGCATTGTACGGCGACAGTTGCAGCTGAAAGAAAGGGTGCAATCAATTGATGCTCGCGAATCAATTTGGCTAAATCCACACACCATGAATGCTCAATTAAATTCCGAGTCCCGACTCCATCCTGTTTGAGCTTTGAAATTGTCGTTTCGAGCTGAGCACAGAACTCATGTCCGAATAGTGGATCGGTAACCAGGAATCCGTTCTCTTCAACTATGCTTGCGACAATGCCGTTGTTGTTAAGTACGGAGCTAATGGTCGCTACTTCCATCATATTGAAGCCTTTTTCGAAAAGTCTGGACGTGGCCTCATGTCGTAGGTCGTGGAACGTTAGTCCCTTTATGTCGCAGCCTTTACGAGCTCGTGCAAAGTTCCCCGAAATATTATCTATGTGCATGGAAAACACGAGGCCGTCATGGTCTGTCACGACCGGTTTCGACCTCTTTGAAATGACGGTTGATGCTGCGCAGTAGGGGATGCATGGTATTGCTTCGAATGCCCTGACAGCGCGAGACGAGAGTGGCACCGTCCGAGATTCTCCGTTTTTCGTATCTTGCAAATAAACCATTTTGCTTGATAGGCTGATGTCACTCCACCGAAGCTTGGCGATTTCGCCCCGACGCATAGCAGTTTCAATCGCAATGATTATGATGTATTTGAGTTGTAAATTTCCTGTTCGCTCACACCAGTTCAATAATGCGTCCTCCTCATCGGATTGTAGGCGTCTTGTGCGTCCTACAGGCAGCTTGGGTTTGCGAATCAATTTGGCGGGATTGACCAGATGCTCAAGGCCCCAGTCTTTCCGCGCTACTTCGTACAAATGAGAAATGAGTGCGAGTTCTAGGCGTATAGTGTTTCCGCCGATTGACGCGAGAGTGCGGCTGTCCCTGTAATCGGCTAGATGTCTGCCGCGGATGTTAGGTAGGGTGAGGGACGCCAACGGATGGCGCAGCCAAACCTTTATGCGGTCGCGCTCCTTGACTGCCCCCTTCTTTAAAGGGGTGACTTCTTTGGCGTAACGAGCAAGCGCACTGCCGAGGGTAAGTCTTTCCGCCTCCTTTATCGACTCGCCAAGTCCGTGACGTAATTGCTGGTCCCGCTCTGTGGACCAAAGGACTGCCTCAGCTTTGGAACTGAACGTCTTACTGATATGAGGATAGCCTGTGATGCGGACGCGTGCCCGATACTTGGACGGACCTACCTTGCGTACTTGAGCCATGATGAAGACCTCCAGCTTGTAAGCGAATGGCTGTTTGGCGAATTGTGGAGCGACTCCGGCGTGACCTTGTGGTGTGGGGCGCTTTGGAAAAATAAGCCAAGACACCCCGCCTGCAGGTTATCCAAGTCTTGCCAGAAGATCGGCAGCCTTAAGGTGAGTGTACCGCTTCAACATCTGCAAAGACTTGTGGCCTGTTATGGTTGCGACCTCCATCATATTGAAGCCTCTCTCAAAGAGTCTGGATGTGGCCTCATGCCGGAGGTCATGGAAGGTCAGGCCGTCGATGTCGCAGCCTTGGCGCGCCTCTGCGAAGTCTGCAGTGATGGTGTCAGCGTGCATGCCAAATACGGATTTGGATGCGCTCCTGATTGGTTTGAATGCCCCAGTGGTGGATGCGATGGTCAGGATGTCTGCGTTGCTGGTCAGTGCTTCAAAAGCTTCTACAGCGCGTGATGACAGCGGGACTGTGCGGGAGTCTCCGTTCTTGGTGTCGTCCAAATAGATCATTCTGCTTGATAGATTGACGTCTCCCCATTTTAGGCCGACCAACTCGCCTCGACGCATCGCTGTCTCGATGGCGATAATAATGATGCTTCGTAGGCGCAGGTTTCCGTTCCGCTCACACCAGTTCAAAAGGGCGCTCTCCTCACCGCTGTATAGGCGTCTTGTACGCCCCCTGGGAAGCTTCGGCTTGCGCATGTTCTTGGTGGGGTTAACTAGATGTTCCATGCCCCAATCCTTACGGGCCACCTCAAACAGATGGGAAATGATGGCAAGTTCCAGGCGGATGGTGTTTGCACCGATTGAACCCGCCGTGCGGCTATCTCGATATTCGGCAAGTTGCTTGCCTCGGATTGAGGGCAGGGGGAGGTCGGCCATCGGATGAAGTTTCCAGGCGTTAATACGCCGGAATTCATTGGATGCGCTTTTCTTGAGCGGAGTAATTTCGATGGAGTAGCGCGTAAGTGCATCCCCAAGCGTTAAAGCATCTGCTTCTTTTAGGGCGTCTCCCAGCCCTCGGAGCAATTGCTGTTCTCGTTGCGTAGCCCAAAGAGCAGCTTCAGTATGAGAGGGGAATGTTTGAGAGGCTTCAGGGTGTCCCTTGATGCGGACACGAGCTTGATATTGCGATGGACCACGCTTGCGGATTTGTGCCATGTTAAAAGTCTCCAGGTTGGAGACCCAATGGCGCAAAAATGGCGCAAGAGCCGTAAACAGAAAAGGGCCAGCATGTAGCTGACCCTTATGTATTCTGGCTCCCCGACCTGGACTCGAACCAGGGACCTGCGGATTAACAGTCCGTCGCTCTACCAACTGAGCTATCAGGGAATTGAAAGAAGCAGAATTATAGTCTTGAATCAGCTGCGTTGTCAAAGCTTTTTCTAAACTTTTCTACATCTCCCGAAGCGTTTGTTACAACTGCTTCGGGACCCGAATATTACAGGACTTTTGCGATTGCGGCGACAACATTATCAATATTTTTCGAATTCAGCGCGGCGACGCAGATACGGCCTGTGTCTACGGCGTAGATCGAGAATTCGTCGCGCAGGCGTTCCACCTGGGCCTTGGTCAGGCCGGAGTAGGAAAACATGCCGCGCTGCTTGATGACGAAATCGAAGTCGTGGCCTGGGGCTTGTTCCTTCAGTTTCTTGACCAGCAGCTGGCGCATTTCGCGGATGCGCAGGCGCATCCCGGCCAGTTCTTCTTCCCACAGCTTGCGCAGCTCTGGCGAGGCCAGGGCGGTGGCGACTACCTGGCCGCCGTGGATCGGCGGGTTGGAGTAGTTGGTGCGCACCACGCGCTTGAGTTGCGACAGTACGCGGCCGGCTTCTTCCTTGCTGGCGGCGACGATGCTGAGGGCGCCGACGCGTTCGCCGTACAGCGAGAACGATTTCGAGAACGAATTGGAGACGAATACCGGGCCGCCGGCTTCGGTGAAGCGGCGCACTACCTGGCCGTCGGCTTCGATGCCGTCGCCAAAGCCTTGGTAGGCCATGTCGAGGAAAGGCACCAGGCCGCGCTGGGTGACCACTTCGATGACCTGGGTCCACTCAGCGTCGCTCAGATCGGCGCCGGTCGGGTTGTGGCAGCAGGCGTGCAGCAGGACGACGGAGCCGCTTGGCATGCTCTTCAGCGCATCCAGCATGTCGCTGAAGTTGACGCCGCGTGTGCTTGGATCGTAGTAAGGATAGTTGTTGACGGTGAAGCCGGCCGATTCAAACAGCGCGCGGTGGTTTTCCCAGCTCGGATCGCTGATCCAGACTTGCGTGTTGTCGGCGCTGAAGCGCTTGAGGAAGTCGGCGCCCAGTTTCAATGCGCCGGTGCCGCCGATTGCTTGTACGGTGATCGCGCGTTTCTCTTGCACGACGGCGCTGTCGGCCCCAAATACCAGTTCTTGCACAGCCTTGTCGTAGGCTGCCAGGCCTTCGATCGGCAGGTAGGTGCGTGGCGACAGTTTTTCGATCAGTTGCGCTTCGGCTTTTTGCACGCACTCCAGCAGCGGCACCTTGCCGTTGTCATCATAATAGACGCCGACGCCGAGGTTGGTTTTGCCTGGGTTCTGATCCGCATTGAAACCTTCGGTAATGCCCAGGATGGGATCGCGTGGCGCCATTTCGATGGCGGTGAAGAGGGAGGCTGAAAGAGGTGCGTTCATCGTGATAACATAAAAAGTTGGCTGCAAAGCGTTTCTTGTAGCTGGGTTGAATGCTGTGCCGGGTCACGAATACATCGCTGATCGGCGCGGATTTACTACCGTCTATTTTACCAAAGGTCGAGGCCCATGGCTGACATATCACAGGTTGCAAGTACCGTCGACGAGTCCAAAATCGTCACTTTTCCTAATTCGCCCTATAAATTGTTCCAGCCTTTCCAGCCGGCCGGCGACCAGCCTGCGGCCATCGATAAGTTGACGGAAGGCGTGGAAGATGGCCTGTTTTACCAGACTTTGCTGGGGGTGACCGGCTCCGGCAAGACTTATACGATGGCGAACGTGATCGCCCGCATGGGGCGGCCGGCCATCGTCTTTGCACCCAACAAGACGCTGGCGGCCCAGCTGTACAGCGAGTTCCGCGAGTTTTTCCCGCACAATGCGGTCGAGTATTTCGTCAGCTACTACGATTACTACCAGCCGGAAGCGTATGTGCCGCAGCGCGACTTGTTCATCGAGAAAGATTCCTCGATCAACGAACATATCGAGCAGATGCGGCTGTCCTGCACCAAATCGCTGATGGAGCGGCGCGATGTGGTCATTGTGGCAACGGTGTCGGCCATCTACGGTATTGGTAATCCCAACGAATACCACCAGATGATCCTGACCTTGCGCGCCAAGGACAAGGTCAGCCAGCGCGATGTGATCGCGCGCCTGATCCAGATGCAGTACACGCGCAACGAGATCGATTTCGGCCGCGGCACCTTCCGCGTGCGCGGCGACACCATCGACGTCTTTCCGGCGGAACATGCCGAACTGGCCTTGCGCATCGAGATGTTCGACGATGAAATCGACAACCTGCAGCTGTTCGATCCGCTGACCGGCCGTGTGCGCCAGAAGATTCCGCGTTTCACGGTCTATCCCGGCTCGCACTATGTGACGCCGCGCGCCACCGTGCTGCGCGCGATCGACACCATCAAGGAAGAGTTGCGCGATCGTCTGGAATTTTTCCGTAAAGAAAATAAATTAATCGAAGAGCAGCGCATTGAGCAGCGCACCCGTTTCGATCTGGAAATGATGCAGGAAATCGGCTTCACCAAGGGCATCGAAAACTATTCGCGTCACCTGAGCGGCGCCTTGCCTGGTGAGCCGCCGCCGACCCTGGTCGATTACCTGCCGCCGGATGCCTTGATGTTCCTGGACGAGTCGCACGTCTTGATCGGCCAGTTGAACGCGATGTACAACGGTGACCGCTCGCGCAAGACCAACCTGGTGGATTACGGCTTCCGCCTGCCGTCGGCGCTGGACAACCGGCCGCTGCGTTTCGATGAATTCGAAGGCAAGATGCGGCAGACGATTTTCGTTTCAGCCACGCCGGCCGATTACGAAAAACAGCATGCCGACCAGGTCGTGGAGCAGGTGGTGCGGCCGACCGGCCTGATCGATCCGGCCATCGAAGTGCGGCCGGCGCTCAGCCAGGTGGACGACCTGATGAGCGAAGCTACTGCCCGCATCAAGAAGAACGAGCGCGTGCTGGTGACCACGCTGACCAAGCGCATGGCCGAGCAGCTGACCGAATTCCTGAGCGATAACGGCATCAAGGTGCGCTATCTGCACAGCGATATCGAAACCGTCGAGCGGGTCGAAATCATCCGCGACCTGCGCCTGGGGACGTTTGACGTGCTGGTCGGGATCAACCTGCTGCGCGAAGGCCTGGACATTCCGGAAGTGTCGCTGGTGGCGATCCTGGACGCTGACAAGGAAGGTTTCCTGCGGTCTGAGCGCAGCCTGATCCAGACCATCGGCCGCGCTGCCCGTAACCTCAACGGCAAGGCGATCCTGTATGCCGACCGCATGACCGATTCGATGCGCCGCGCGATCGACGAAACCGAGCGCCGCCGCAACAAGCAGATTGCCTTCAATACCGCCAACGGCATCACCCCGGTCGGTATCAGCAAGCAGATCCGGGAGCTGATCGACGGCGTCTACAGCCCGCAGGAAGCGCGCGAAGAGCTGCACGCGGCGCAGGACCAGGCCAAGTACGAGGCGATGAGCGAGAAGCAGGTGAGCAAGGAAATCAAGCGTCTGGAAAAGCAGATGGTCGATCACGCCAAGAACCTGGAGTTCGAAAAAGCCGCGCAGGTGCGCGACCAGTTACATGTGCTGAAGCAGCAGCTGTTTGGCGCACCCGGGGCGGACAATATCGTTATATAGTCGCGGCGATTTTATGCCGGTGCGAGCTTGTTCAGTCAAGACGTGAGATGCGTCGTCCCCGCGCACGCGGGGACCCATGTTAGTTGCAGCAACATGGACTCCCGCGTTCGCGGGAATGACGGGTCGCCTAGATGGGGTCGCCTAGACCGGGGCGCGTAGCTGCGGCCGGCGAGGCGGAGTCGCCCAGGCGGAGGCGGAGCAACTGGTCGCTTTGTGTGTTTATTGTGTGTTTAAACTGTATTTTTAATGGCTTATGACTGATTTTTTACCTGCTTCAATCCGTGACGCTTTACGCGGCGTGCATCCTTCCTGGCTCGCCATCCTGGAAACCGGCCTGCGCGCCGTGGCGCAAGCCAATCCGGCTTACTTGCCGGACCTGGCCGCGGCCGATTACCTGCCGACCGAAGGCCGCATGTTCGCCGCCTTCACTCAGCCGCTGGAAGCGGTGCGCTATGTGCTGGTAGGCGAGGGCCCTTATCCGCGCGCCGCCAGCGCCACCGGTGTCTGCTTCATGGATGGCGCGGTCGGTTCCTTGTGGTCTGAGAAGGGTTTGTCCAAGCAGGTCAATCGTGCCACCTCGCTGCGCAATTTCATGAAGATGCTGCTGGTGGCCGACGGCCAGCTGGCTATCGAAAGCACCACTGGCGACGCCATGTCCGGCGTCGCGCAGCAGGCGCAATTGCCTGGCTCGCCAGCGATCCAGCTGCTGGCCGACTTGCAAGACAATATGGTGGGGCAGGGCTTCCTGTTGCTGAATGCGTCGCTGGTGTTCCGCACCGATGTACCGCCGGTGAAGGACGCCAAAGCCTGGCAACCCTTCATGCAGGCGGTGCTGCAGGGTTTGGCGGACGCTGCGCAAGGGCGTGGCGTGGCGCTGCCGACGCTGGTGCTGTGGGGGAAAATCGCCGAGCAGCTGAATGCCTATGCGGTCACTGCGCGCTTCCCGAAGGCGATCGCCGAGCATCCCTACAATCTCAGCTTTATCGGCAACGCCGGTATGCAAGCCCTGTTCGGGCCGATGCAGTTATTGAAGCGCGCGCAGTAGACGAGCATTCCTGGCCTGGGATGATCCGGGCCAAGTCATCAAATCAAATTAAATCGGTTGTTCAGACTGACAGGGGGGCGCTATCGCGCAACAGGTAGGGTGGGCACGCTTTTGTGCCCACGCTGTGTCGCTATCCGCGTGGGCATAAAAGCGTGCCCACCCTACACACTCGTAGTGTGGGATAAGCCAAACTACGTCTTCAAATCAGGCTCATCTGACGCAGGTCGGTTTCGGCCTGGGTCGGTGTCTTGTCCGCATCTGGCTCGGGTTCCGGATCGGGCGCAAAATCGAACTGCGGCGCGGCTGGCGTCTTTTTCGGTACGGGGGCGGGCGCTGGCTTGACCCGCTTGCTGCTGACCGCGGCGGTGGAGAGCCAGCGCTTGAGCATGTCGTCGAACAGCGCCAGCATTCCTTCCGGCACTTCCTGGGTATACGCCTGGCGGATCACGATGCCGTCCCACATCGCGGTCAGCAGCAGCGCCGCCTGCTGGGCATCCAGGGCAGTATCGATCTGGCCGCGCTCCTGGGCGGTGCGCAGCATGTCTGCCAGGCCGTCCACCCATTCCGTTTCCGCCTTCTTGATCACCGCGCCGACCCGCTTGTTGCGCAAGCCTTCGGCATAGATTTCCGTCATCAGGCCGGCGTCGCTGATCGCCGCGTAACGCTGGGCGAAGGCGCGGGTGATGGCCGACAAGGCTTGCGGCAGGTCGTCGGTATCGTGGAATTCCGACAGCATGGTGCGCGCCTGGCGCCGCTCGTCCTCTGCCATGGCCGCGATGATGGCATCCTTGCTGGTGAAATAGCGGTACACGGCGCCCGGTCCCAGGCCTACTTCGGTGCAGATCTCCTGCATCGAGGTCTGGTGAAAGCCGTTCTTGCGGAAACACTTGCCGGCGGACTTCAGGATGTCGACGCGCTTCTGGTCGGCTCGCTGGGTCGGTGATTGCGGTGTCTTGGATTTGCGGATGGCCATGCTAAACGTATCGAATAGGACTGTGCGGGAGGGTCGACATTATAGGTTTAAGCGTCGCATCCTTGCATAAATTTTTTGCAGGAAACGGTTTTTCCCGGTCTCCTCCCTATAAGGAATGCCTTATTTCGGTCCCCGGCAGGGGCTTTCCGGCATACCCTGTTTTTCTGTGGTTGATTAAATGACAATCGCTCTGAAAGCTATAGCCAGCGCGGGATTCCAGGAATCGGGCAATACCTGACGGATTCACTCAAGTTTGGTATACTGTCGTAACACTGCGCTTTTCCCAAAAGGGAGAGCGCAGATAGATAGGTTTAAGAGCGGAGATTACATGCGTCTGACGACAAAAGGCCGGTTTGCGGTAACTGCGATGATCGATTTGGCATTGCGCCAGGGCAAGGGTCCCGTGACCTTGTCCGCCATCAGCGAACGGCAAGAGATTTCCTTATCGTATCTGGAACAATTGTTCGGTAAGTTGCGCCGTCACCAGATTGTTGAATCCGTGCGCGGGCCAGGCGGCGGATACAACCTGGCGCGCAAGGCGGAAGACGTCACCGTGGCCGATATCATCATTGCGGTCGACGAACCGCTGGATGCGACCCAGTGCGGCGGCAAGGAAAATTGCCACAGCCCGGACCACGAAGGCGGCGGCCGCTGCATGACGCACGATCTGTGGTCGACCCTGAACGCCAAGATGGTTGAATATCTGGATTCGGTGTCGCTGAAGGATCTGGTGGACCAACAACATGCGCAGCAGCACGCGCAGCAAAAGAAGACACTGGAACAAAATGTGGTGGTGATGCACCGGTCCCACCTGGTTGCTTGATTGGAGCTCAAAATAGTATGAACGCACCCTTGGAAAAAAGCCTGATAGACACATTGAAGGCGCCTCACTTCCCGATTTACATGGATTATTCGGCAACCACGCCGATCGATCCGCGTGTTGCCGACAAGATGATTCCCTACCTGCGCGAGCAGTTCGGCAATCCGGCTTCGCGCAGCCACATGTATGGCTGGTCCGCTGAAAAAGCCGTCGAAGACGCGCGCGAGCAGGTCGCCAAGCTGGTCAACGCCGATTCGCGCGAGATCATCTGGACCTCCGGCGCCACCGAAGGCAACAACCTGGCGATCAAGGGCGCGGCCAACTTCTACAAGACCAAGGGCAAGCACATCATCACCGTCAAGACCGAACACAAGGCGGTGCTGGACGTGGTGCGCGAACTGGAGCGCCAGGGTTTCGAGGCGACTTATCTGCAGCCGCAAGACAACGGCCTGATCACGCTGGAACAGCTGGAAGCGGCGATCCGCCCGGATACCATCCTGATCTCGGTCATGCTGGTGAATAACGAAATCGGCGTGATCCAGCCGATCGCCGAAATCGGCGAACTGTGCCGCCAGAAGGGCATCATTTTCCATTGCGACGCGGCGCAAGCCACCGGCAAGGTCGTGATCGACCTGGAAAAATGGAAGGTCGACCTGATGACTTTCACTGCGCACAAGACTTATGGTCCGAAGGGCGTCGGCGCCCTGTATGTGCGCCGCAAGCCGCGCGTGCGCCTGGAAGCGCAGATGCACGGCGGCGGTCATGAGCGCGGCCTGCGTTCGGGCACTTTGCCTACGCACCAGATCGTCGGCATGGGCGCGGCTTTCGAGATCGCCCGTGAAGAAATGGATGAAGAAATCGTCCGCATCAAGGCGCTGCGCGACCGCCTGGCAGCCGGCCTGCAAACGATCGAAGAAGTGTATGTCAACGGCGACATGGCGCACCGCGTGCCGCACAACCTGAACGTCAGCTTCAACTACGTTGAAGGCGAATCGCTGATCATGGCGATCAAGGACATCGCGGTATCGTCCGGTTCGGCCTGCACTTCGGCCAGCCTGGAGCCGTCGTATGTGCTGCGCGCCTTGGGCCGCAGCGACGAACTGGCGCACAGCTCGATCCGCTTCACCATCGGCCGTTTCACGACCGAAGAAGACATCGATTTCACGATTGAACTGATCAAGACCAAGGTTGCGAAACTGCGCGAGCTGTCGCCGCTGTGGGATATGTATAAAGACGGGATCGATATCAGTACGATCCAATGGGCGGCGCATTAAAACTCATTGGGGACAGAGTTTAGAAGCCACCGTAGCGTGGCGAATTACTCTGTCCTCAACTGACCAGGTGGATTTTTCTGCGGCTGATTGAACCGTCAGCGCCGCAGCATCAAACAAGGAGCAACAAAATGTCTTACTCAGAAAAAGTTTTGGACCACTACGAAAATCCACGCAATGTCGGCGCTTTTGAAAAAGGCGACGAGACTGTGGGCACCGGCATGGTCGGCGCGCCGGCTTGCGGCGACGTCATGAAATTGCAGATCAAGGTTGGCGCCGACGGCATCATCCAGGACGCCAAGTTCAAGACCTACGGCTGCGGCTCGGCGATTGCTTCGTCGTCGCTGGTGACCGAATGGGTCAAGGGCAAGACGCTGGACCAGGCCATGTCGATCAAGAACACCCAGATCGCCGAAGAACTGGCGCTGCCGCCGGTCAAGATCCACTGCTCGATCCTGGCGGAAGATGCGATCAAGGCTGCGGTCGAGGATTACAAAGCTAAGCATGGCGAGCAAAAGCAGGCAGCGTAATTACCAGTTGTAATCGTTCCTGCGGCTGCCCTGAGTAGAGCGGCCGACGGGACGACAGAACACCAGAAAAGAGATCCACGGTATATGGCAATCACACTTACGGAAAAAGCGGCGAAGCACATCAACCGCTATATCGAGCGGCGCGGCAAGGGCATCGGCCTGCGTTTCGGCGTGCGCACCACCGGCTGCTCGGGACTGGCTTACAAGCTGGAATACGTGGATGAGAAGACGGATGAAGATGCCGTTTTCGAATCGCACGGGATCCAGGTGTTCGTCGATCCCAAGAGTCTGCCGTATATCGACGGCACCGAACTCGACTTTGCCCGCGAAGGCTTGAACGAAGGCTTCAAGTTCTATAACCCGAACGTCAAGGACGAGTGCGGCTGCGGCGAGAGTTTCCGTATCTGACGCCAGCGGACTGACCGCCGGCTTGCATCGCGCTGGACGAGATGGATGACCAAGCCTGTTGCTGTACGACAGGCTTTTGTTTTATAGCCGGACCCATGCAGATGGCCGGCCACTGTGGGCGGCGCTGCGCCAGTCCAGGCTACTTGAAAACCATGCAAAATCATTTCGAACTGTTCCAACTGCCGCAACACTTCACGCTCGACATGACGGCGCTGGACCAGGCCTACCACGAGGTGCAGAACCAGACGCATCCGGACCGCTTCGTCAATGCCACAGCTGCTGAAAAGCGCGTGGCGATGCAATGGACCACGCGCGCCAACGAAGCCTACCAGACACTGAAGAGCCCGTTCAAGCGCGCTGCCTACCTGTGCGAGTTGAACGGCGTCGAGCTGCAGGCAGAGTCGAACACGGCCATGCCGGCGGCTTTCCTGATGCAGCAGATGGAGTGGCGCGAAACGCTGGACGATGCGCGCGCCGCCAAGAGCGTGGAAGCGCTGGAACAGCTGGACCGTGAACTGCGCGCCGCCCGCAAGGCCGATCTGCTGGATATCGGCAAGCTGCTGGACGCCGGCGATTTCGAGCAAGCCGCGCAACTGGTGCGGCAGCTGATGTTCCTGGACAAGTTCGGCAATGAAATCAGCAATGCTTTCGCCATCCTTGAATCCTGATTCACCCGTTCATTTCATTTTCATCATTAGTCATCTTTAGCCGAGTAACAGCATGCCCGAAATCTGGTTATTCCTGATCGCCGCAATGACCCTGACCCTGGCGCCGGGGCCGGACAATATCTACGTGCTGACGCGCGGCATCGCCCAGGGCCGCAAGGCCGGGCTGGTATCGGCGCTGGGCTTCAGCTCGGGCCTGATTTTCCATACCATGCTGGCGGTGCTGGGTTTTGCGGCGCTGATCAAGGCTTCGCCGCTGGCGTATTCGCTGCTGCGCTATGCCGGCGCCGGCTACCTGATCTACATCGGCGTGCGCACCCTGCGTTCGCATGCGACTGTCAAGCTGAACGGCAACGATGCAGCGCCGCCGATGAAGCTGTCGCGCATCTATTGGCAGAGCGTGATCGCCAATATCCTGAATCCAAAGGTAACGCTGTTCTTCATCGCCTTCCTGCCGCAGTTCGTGAATGCCGGCGCCGGCCATATTCCAGCGCAGATGCTGCTGCTGGCGGCGGTATTCATTCTGCAGGCGCTGCTCATCTTCAGCGCGGTCGCTCTGTTTTCCGGCATGGTCGGCGCCTTCTTCCAGCGCAAGAAGGCAGCCGCCTCTGTCATGAACCGCGTGGCGGGCACGGCGTTTATCGGACTCGGCATACGCATCGCGCTGCCGCAATAAGTAATCACCTGCAATCAACAGCAATCAACCAAGACACCTCCATGGCACTTTTGCAAATTTCTGAACCTGGCATGTCCACTGCACCGCACCAGCATCGGCTGGCGGTGGGGATAGACCTTGGCACGACCAATTCGCTGGTGGCGACCGTCCGCAACAGCATCCCCGAGGTGCTCAACGACGAAGCCGGGCGGCCATTGCTGCCATCCATCGTGCGCTATCTGCCGAACGGCAATGCCCACATCGGCTACAAGGCGCAAGCGGCCCAGACTACCGATCCCAAGAACACCATCTTGTCGGTCAAGCGTTTCATGGGGCGCGGCCTGAAGGATATCGCCTATGCAGAAAACCTGCCCTACGATTTCCTCGACGTGCCGGGCATGGTGCAGCTCAAGACGGTAGCTGGCGTCAAGAGCCCGGTCGAAATCTCGGCGGAAATCCTGGCGACGCTGCGTCAGCAGGCGGAAGATGCGCTGGGCGACGACCTGGTCGGCGCCGTGATCACCGTGCCGGCGTATTTCGACGACGCGCAGCGCCAGGCCACGAAGGACGCGGCCAAACTGGCCGGCCTGAATGTGCTGCGCCTGCTGAACGAACCGACGGCGGCGGCGATCGCCTACGGCCTGGATAACGCCTCGGAAGGCGTCTACGTAGTTTATGACCTCGGCGGCGGCACCTTCGATATCTCCATCCTGAAGCTGACCAAGGGTGTGTTTGAAGTGCTGGCCACCGGCGGCGACTCCGCGCTGGGCGGCGACGATTTCGACCACCGGCTGTTTTGCTGGATCAGCAAGGAAGCTGCGCTGGCGCCCTTGTCCGATGAAGACACGCGGATCCTGATGGTGAAGGCGCGCGAAGCCAAGGAACTGCTGTCGACCAAGGCTGAGGTGACCATCGACGCCGCCTTGAATTCGGGCGAGCGGGTGCACCTGGTGCTGACTTCCGAAAAATTTGACGAGATCACCCAGCATCTGGTGCTCAAGACTTTGACGCCAACCCGCAAGGCGCTGCGCGATGCAGAGCTGAGCGTCGATGACGTCGACGGCGTGGTGATGGTCGGCGGCGCCACGCGCATGCCGAGCATCCGCAAGGCGGTCGGCGATTATTTCGAGACCACGCCGCTGGCCAATATCGACCCGGATAAGGTAGTCGCGCTGGGCGCGGCGATCCAGGCCAATCTGCTGGCCGGCAACCGCGCCGCCGGCGACGACTGGCTGCTGCTGGACGTGATCCCTTTGTCGCTGGGCATAGAAACCATGGGCGGCCTGGTGGAAAAAGTCATTCCACGCAACTCGACCATTCCTTGCGCCCGCGCGCAGGAATTCACCACCTTCAAGGATGGCCAGACCGCAATGGCGATCCAGGTCCTGCAAGGTGAACGCGAACTGGTCAGCGATTGCCGTTCATTGGCCAAGTTCGAGCTGCGCGGGATTCCGCCGATGGCAGCCGGCGCCGCGCGTATCCGCGTCACTTACCAGGTCGACGCCGATGGCTTGCTGTCGGTCTCGGCACGCGAACTGCGTTCGGGCGTGGAAGCATCGATCAGCGTCAAGCCATCTTACGGCCTGGCGGATGACGACATCGCCCGCATGCTGCAGGAGTCGTTTGCCTCGGCGGATGTCGACATGCAGGCGCGCGCCTTGAAAGAAGAGCAGGTGGAAGCCGAGCGCATCGTGCTGGCTACCGAATCCGCCTTGCAGAACGATGCCGCATTGTTGTCGGCAGAAGAGCAGGGCGAGATTGCGGCCTTGATCGCGGCCGTCCGTACGCAAGCGCAGGGCATAGATCATGTAGCCATCAAGGCGGCTGTCGATGCGCTGGCGCACGGCACCGAAGATTTCGCCGCGCGCCGCATGGACCGCAGCGTACACGATGCCTTGACCGGCAAGACGCTGGACCAGGTGTCATAAATAATTTCAATAAATTTACACACAGACTCAACCTATTCCCGAGGTAAACCAAGTGCCCCAAATCGTCGTTTTGCCCCATCCTACTTATTGCCCAGAGGGCGTCGTGATTGAAGCCCCGCGCGGACAATCGGTGTGCGATGCCTTGCTCGACCATGACATCGAGATCGAGCACGCCTGCGAAAAATCCTGCGCCTGCACCACCTGTCACGTGGTGGTGCGCGAAGGCTTCGCTTCGCTCGGCGAACTGGATGACAAGGAAGAAGACTTGCTGGACATGGCATGGGGGCTGGAAGCGACTTCGCGCCTGTCGTGCCAGGCCATCGTCGGCGAGGAAGACCTGGTCGTCGAGATTCCCAAGTACACCATCAACCACGCCAGCGAAAACCACTAAGCGGGAGCCGCACCATGAAATGGATAGACACACTGCAGATTGCAGAAGCCCTGTACGATAAATTTCCGGATGTCGATCCGGAAAAAATCCGTTTTACCGACCTGCACAACTGGGTGCTGGAACTGGACGATTTCGACGACGACCACGGCCGCGGCGGCGAAAAAGTGCTGGAAGCCATCCAGGCTGCATGGATAGAAGAAGCTCGCTGAGCGCAGCCGTTTGGGCGTCGAGGCAATAAAAAACCCGCTTTCGCTACACTTGTAGCGAAAGCGGGTTTTTGTTTGGCGCTGCATTTTTTAGCCGCGGCCTTCCAGGTGGCCGTTGACGACGCGGACCGGATCACCGACACGCCAGCCCTGGCCGGATTGCGGGAAGCTGCGCAGCTTGCCGTCTTCCATGCGCACCATGACTTGGTAGGTGGTGTTGGTATGGGTACGTTTTTCCACTTCATTGCCGGCAAAGCCGCCGCCTACCGCACCGGCGACAGTCGCCAAGGTATTGCCGTTGCCGTGGCCGACCTGATGGCCGAGCACACCGCCTAATACAGCACCGGCTGCAATGCCCAGGCCGCTAGGCGGCGCTGCATGCTGAATCGCCTGGATCGATTCGACCTGGCCGCAGCTGCGGCAGATAGCGGGCTGCAGTGGCGCCGACTGGCGCGGCGCCTGAGCATAGTCAGGACGCGGGGCAGCTTGTGGTTGTTGTTGCTGCTGCGGTTGCATCGGCGCTTGCGCATAATTGCTGTTCTGGCCACCTTGCTGCGCGCCGTTGTTCATCAGCGGCTGCTGTTGAGGCTGTTGTTGTACTTGCTGCTGGTTGTAGTCGGCAGAGCCTGGCGCCATCGCGGCCACTGAGGCCGGCGTCGACTGCGAGCTAGGGAACAAGCCGGTCATCGCGGCCACGCCTACCAGGCTGGCCAGCGTGACTGCCACCGCGGCGGTAGCGACCAGCGGGTGAATGCGGTTGTTTGGTTTCGGGTTGTCCATTATTACCTCCAGAAAATCTTTTGTTTGTTGAGTATTGTCATTATCAAAGGTTCGCCGACTGAACACTAGGTTGATAGTGTGTCAGATGTATCCTTATGTAACGAGTTCATTTTTTGATGAAATATTTTACTTGGAGGAAATAAATTTGCTAGGGGAAATTCAAAAAAATGCCTGCGGGGCGTGCATAGACGGTAGGGTGGGCATGTAATGCCCACGCGGTGCGGAGATAGCGTCCGGCGTGGGCACTTCGTGCCCACCCTACCGGAGCTACGGAGGTGAGCTCGAATAGCGGGCAGGGTCAGAAGGTATGACTCATGCCGACCGCATAGCCGGTGATATTGGCCTTGATTGTTTCGCGGTACAAATCGCTGTACAGGGCAGTGCGCTTCGACAGCGGGTGGCTGTAGCCCAAGCTGACCTTGTGGTTGCCGCTGTCCTGGTTGCGCCCGTAGCCGGCCTTGATGGTGTCCGTACCGACGGCGTAGGTGGCGGCCAGCACCATCAGCCGTTCGCTGCTCCTGCCGGCCGCCGCCGCGTTGACGCCGACCAGTTTGGTGTGGGCATAGGAGCCCATGAGCACCAGTCCGCCGAAACCGTAGGAGCCGCCCAGGAAGTAGATATTGTCGTTATTGTCATTGCGCTCATACGATGCCATGGCGCCTGCCGCGCCCTTGCCGTAGTTGAGCGAAATGCCGAGATTGCGGGTTTTAGCCAGCGGATTTCTTTCTACCTCGCCGGCCACTGCAAAACGGAAGCCGGAAAAATCCGGCGAATCGTAGAACACGCCGTTGCTGATGCGGGCGAAATTGGCATAGCCGAGCACCACGTCGCTGATGCCGTCGCTGCTGTAGCTGCCGGTCTGGTAACTGGCCAGCGAACCGTTGAAGCCGCTGTTGTACCAGGGCTCGAACAGCCAGATGTTGTTCCACAAGGGCGTCACCGCGCGGCCGATGCGCAGGCTGCCGGCGCTGTTGCTTTTCAGGCCGACCGTGCTTTCGCCCTGGAAGAAAGTGGTAGGACGCTCTTGGGCGCCGGTGCCCGGGATGAAGCGGGTTTGCAGATTGAAAATGGCGGCTAGGCCGTCGCCCAGGTCTTCCTGGCCTTTGAAGCCCAGCCAGTTGTTGTAGCCGCGTCCCATGATGACGGCGCCGCCGCTTTCCTTGCCGATCGATACATCCAGGTTGCCATACATGGTCACGCTGGTTTGCGCCTGCGCCGGCGATGCCGCCGCTGCGAGCAGGACAAGTCCCAATTTGCAGCTCTCGCCGCACCATTGCCGGCCGCCGCCGCGATTCAGATTTATCATTCCTGGTCTCCGTGTCGTTATAGATTTTTTTTGAGCGCGCATACTGCGAGCCGGCCTATCTTCTGTGATTACGCCGATGTTTCCCAACGCAATTATTAGATGGGCCTATCGCATATTCAGATAAGTCCTACAGGCGCATTGGGGGATGGCTGGAGGGCAGCGGCGCGCCGTCCACGGCGTGTGCGGGGAACGGAATTTCAGGTGGTTTTGCCAGTAGAATGTCAGACACAGCAGCGCATGAAACACTGACAACGCACTGCCAAGATAACTAAATCACAGGAGATACCGATGGACCGTCGCTGCCTGCCATTAAATGCATTGCGCGCTTTCGAGGCGGCCGGCAAGCACCTGAGCGTGACTGCCGCGGCGAACAGCCTGTTCGTCTCGCAGAGCGCCGTCAGCCGTCATATTCTGACGCTGGAAGCCTTGCTGGGCGTGAAACTGTTTGACCGCAAGCACCAGCATCTGGAACTGACCGAAGCAGGGCGGGCACTGTTGCCGGTGGTGAACAAGTCCTTCGACCGCATCGAGCATGTGCTGAAAGATATCCTCAAGGATGGCGCCGAGTCGCGCCGCGTGCTGCACATCCAGATGCCGTCGACCTTCGCGCATAACCTGGCGGTGCCGATCCTGCGCGAATTCAGGAATATCTTTCCGGACGTGATGCTGGACCTGGTGATTCCCAACAAGGTCGGTATGCCGGATATCAACAGCGATATCGCGGTGGTGTATTCCAAGCCCGAAGTCAACGACCTGATCGCCGACCTGCTGTGGCATGTGCGGCTGACGCCGCTCTGCCATCCCTGCTTGCTGCAGGCGGCCAACGCCGCCAGCCTGGCCGATTTTGTGGCCGGCAACGAGATCGTGCACGTGATCCTGGAAGGCCAGCCGCGCCACCGCCTGTGGGATCGCTTCGTGCGGCAGGCGGAGCTGTCCAAGGTGTCGGTGGACCGCGGCCTGGTGTTCGAGACCGCCAACCTGGCGGCGCAATATGCGATGAGCGGCACCGGTGTCGCCTTGCTCGATCCCTTGCTGTTCCAGGACGAGCTGCGCAGCGGCGCGCTGGTGCAGCCGTTCGACGCCTGGGTCGACGACGGTTACGGCTACTACCTGTTGACCCATTCCGACGACTTGCTGGACGAAACGATTGCCTCGTTCCGCTCATGGATGATTCAGCGCTTCGCCAACTCGTCGCTAGAGTTGCAGCACCTGGTGCGCCGCACCGGCTTACCTGCCGTGGCTGCGCAGGCTTGATGCCGCCGGCTAGGCCGGCTGGCTGCCGCCGCTGGAACGCCGTTCGACGAAGCGTCTGACGTAGTCGTCGGCCGGGCGGTTGAGTATGTCGTCGGCGCTGCCGACCTGCACCAGTACGCCGTCGCGCAAGATGGCGATCTGGGCGCCGATGTGGATCGCTTCATCCAGGTCGTGGGTGATGAACACGATGGTCTTGTTGAAACGTTCCTGCAGCACCAGTAGCTGGTCCTGCATTTCCGCGCGTATCAGCGGATCGAGCGCGCTGAAGGCTTCGTCCATCAGGATGATGTCGGTATCGGCTGCTAGCGCTCGCGCCAGGCCGACGCGCTGGCGCATGCCGCCCGACAGCTGGTCCGGATAAGCCTTGGAATAGCCTTTCAGGCCGACCCGTTCCAACCATTCCTGGGCCCGTTCATGCGCCTCCTTCTTTTTCACGCCGCGCGTCAGCAGGGCGAAGGCGGTATTGTCCAGCACCGACCAGTGCGGCAGCAGGCCGAAGCTCTGGAACACCATGCTGATCTTGTTGCGGCGCAGCTGGCGCAAGCCATGGGCATCCAGTGTCAGGATGTTTTCGCCGTCGATCAGGATTTCACCCTGGGTCGGATCGATCAGGCGGTTGAAATGCCGCACCAGGGTCGACTTGCCGGAACCGGAAAGGCCCATGATGACGGAGATCTTGGCTTCCGGGATCTCCAGTGAAATATCGCGCAGGCCGACATTGCAGCCGGTCTGCTGCAAGACTTCTGCCTTGCTCTTGTCCTGCCGCAGCAGCTCCAGCGCGGTTGCGCAATCTGCGCCAAACACCTTGTAGATATTGCGTACCGAAATCTTGCTGGGAGTAGTGTGTGCTTGATTCATGATTTATTCCGGCTTGGTCAGTTGCGAGCGCTGGCGGCGGTTCATGCCGTAGGCCTGGGTGATGCGGTCGATCACGATCGCCAGGATGACGACGGCGACGCCGGCGTGCGCGCCCTTGCCGAAATCGAGATTGGTCAGCCCTTGCAGGATATCCTCGCCCAGGCCGCGCGCACCGATCATCGACGCTACCACTACCATCGCCAGCGCCAGCATGGTGGTCTGGTTGATGCCGGCCATGATGCTGGGGCGCGCCAGCGGCAGCTGTACCCACATCAGCAGCTGGAACTTGGTGGTACCGAAGGACCAGGCGGCGTCGCGGGTTTCCTGGTCGACCTGGCGGATGCCGAGCTCGGTCAGGCGTATCAGCGGCGGCAGCGCGTAGATCACGGTGGCCAGCACTGCCGGCACCTTGCCGATGCTGAACAGCATCACCGCCGGCAGCATATAGACGAACATGGGGAAGGTCTGCATCACGTCCAGCATCGGCAGCAGCAGGCGCGAGAGCAGCTTGCTGCGCGCCATCATGATGCCGATAGGGATGCCGATGACCAGTGAAATGATGATCGACACCAGCATGATGCTGAGCGTCTGTATGGTCTTTTCCCACAAGCCCAGGCAGCCGATGAAATACAGCGCCAGCACGAAAGCCAGGCTCATGCGCACCCGGCGCAAGGCGTGGTAGCTGATCAGGCCGACCACCGCCAGCACCAGCCACGGCGGTATCGATTGCAGGAAGCCTTCCAGCGGCACCATCAGGTAGCGCAGCATGAAGGTGGAAATGTCATGCAAGCCGTCGCCATACTTCTGGACGATGCTGCTGATGCCGGAATTTAAGACTTCGGAAAATGAAATCGGGATAAAGAATTCGAAAGACATGCTGATTCCTTCTGAAAGCGCGGTGTTGCAAGCCGTTGGCGAGCGGATGAGGTGCTGCGTGCGGCTGTTACGGTTAGCGGACAGTAACAGCCGAATCAAGAGTGCCTGCCACGTATCCGAAGCGCATGGCGGCGTTGCCCATGCTCGCAATAGTCCCGCTATTGCTCCGCTGTGCGCCTTGCCCTGCACCTCGGATACGCGTCCTTCACTCTCGATTCGGCTGTTACAGTCCACTAGACGATGAAAGGCAGGATCAAGCCCGCTGCCAGCATAGCGCGGCAGCAGGCTTGAGGGAAACTGCTTACAGCTTGGCTTCGACTTTTTGCGCGACGTCGGCCGGCACCCACTGCGTCCACAGCGCTTTGTTTTTTTGCAGGAACTCCTTGGCCAGCACCGAGCCGCCGACCTTGCGTTCACCCATTTCGGTGATCGCGTGGTTGACGATATCGGCCGGCACCGAGAGTTTGTTGAAGAAGGCGATGATGTCCGGCGCGCCCTTGATGAACGGGGTCGAGACGCCGATGGTCAGCTTGAAGGAAGGCGTGCCGGTGCCGCAGACATCGTCGGTGGTGGTGTTTTGCACGGTCTTCCAGCATTTCTCCGTGAATTCCGGTTCTTGCAGCTGGACGAACTTGTACTTGCCCATCAGGCCGGCCGGCGACCAGTAGTAGAACAGGATAGGCTTGCCGCGTTCGTAAGCCGAGGAAATGGTGGCGTCCAGCGCGCCGCCGGTGCCGGGACGGAAATTGGTGTAGCTGGCGGCCAGTTTGTAAGCCTTGAATTTCTGGTTGTTGATGCGTTCGCAATCCCAGCCGGCAGGGCAGTTGAGGAAGCGGCCTTTGGCCGGATCTTCATCGTCGCTGAACAGGTCTTTGTATTTCGGTAGATCAGCCACCGATTTCAAGCCGGGAGCGATCGCCTTGATGCCGCGCTTGGGGTCGCCGTTGACCACATAGTCCGGTACGAACCAGCCTTCGCGGGTGCCGCCGGCCAGGATGTTGCCGACCAAATCGATCTTGCCGTCGCTGCGCCCCTTCTTGATGACGTTGGTGCGATCCCATTGCTCGACCCAGACCTGCAGGTCGTTCGACACCAGCGCGGTCTCGGTCACCGCAGTGCTGCCGGTGACACTCTCGGTCTTGCAGCCATAGCCGTTGGCGACGATGAAATTGGCGATCTCGGTAAAGAACTGCGCGCTTTCCCAGGTGACGCCGGCGAACTTGACTGGCTTGCCGTCGGCGCACCATTGCGGAATTGCGGTGGCTTGCGCCGCGCTGGCTGCCAGTGTCAGCAGCAGGGCGCCGGCGCATTTGTTGATGATGTTTTGCAAAGTGTTCTCCTTTGGTTTTTTGTCATATCCACTGTATCTGTCGCCAGCCGTGGACTTGGTTGCTGCAGCTAGCCTACTGCGCCTGCCGGCGCCGTAGACTTCGCATGGCTTACAGGCCTCCCATGCACAGGTACTTCAATTCCAGGTATTCGTCGATGCCGTACTTGCCGCCTTCGCGACCCAGCCCGGATTGCTTGACGCCGCCGAACGGCGCTTCCGCATGCGAGATGACGCCGGTGTTAATGCCGACCATGCCGACTTCCAGCGCTTCGGCCACGCGCCATACGCGCGCCATGTCGCGGCTGTAGAAGTAGGCGGACAGGCCGAACTCGGTGGCATTGGCCAACTCGATGGCTTCTGCCTCGCTGTCGAAGCGGAACAGGCCGGCCACCGGGCCGAAGGTTTCTTCCTGCGCCAGCTGCATCTCGGGCGTGGCGTCCAGCAGCACGGTCGGCTGGTAAAAGGTGCCGCCAAGCGCATGGCGGGCGCCACCGGTGGCCAGCCGGGCGCCCTTGGCCAGGGCATCCGCCACGTGCTCCTCTACTTTGCGCAGTGCATCATTGTCGATCAAGGGTCCCTGGGTGGCGCCGTCCGTATTGCCGGGAGCAACTTTCAAGGCCGCCACCCGTGCCGTCAGCTTAGCGGCGAAGGCGTCATACACGCCGGCTTGCACCAGGATGCGGTTGGCGCATACGCAAGTCTGTCCGGTATTGCGGAATTTCGACGCCATCGCGCCATCGGCGGCGGCATCCAGGTCGGCGTCGTCGAACACGACAAACGGCGCATTGCCGCCCAGCTCCAGCGATAATTTTTTCAAGGTATCGGCCGATTGCCGCGCCAGCAGGCGGCCGACGGCGGTCGAGCCGGTGAACGACAGCTTGCGCACCACCTCGCTGGAGGTCAGCACGCCGCCGATCTGCACGGCGTCGCCGGTGATCACGTTCAGCACGCCGGCAGGCACGCCCGCCTGTTGCGCCAGGTAGGCCAGCGCCAGCGCCGACAAAGGAGTTTGTTCGGCCGGCTTGAGAATCATGGTGCAACCCGCCGCCAGCGCCGGGGCGGCCTTGCGGGTGATCATCGCCAGCGGGAAATTCCATGGCGTGATCGCCGCAGTCACGCCGACCGGCTGCTTGATTACCACGATGCGGCGGTCGTTGGCCGGCGACGGCACCACATCGCCATAGCTGCGCCGTGCTTCTTCTGCAAACCATTCGATGAAGGAGGCGGCATAGGCGACCTCGCCACGGGCTTCCGCCAGCGGCTTGCCTTGTTCGGCTGTCATCAGCTGCGCCAGGTCTTCCTGGTTGGCCATCACCAGTTCGTACCATTTGCGCAAGATATTGCTGCGTTCCTTGGCAGTGCGCTGGCGCCAGGCCGGCCAGGCAGCGTCGGCGGCAGCGATGGCGCGCCGGGTTTCGGCAGCGCCCATGTCCGGCACGCTGGAGATGACTGCACCGTTGGCAGGGTTGGCAACATCGAAGCGGGCCTGGCTGTCTGCATCCTGCCATTCGTTGCCGATCAGTGCCTGTTGCCGGAGAAGCTGGGGATTTTGCAATTGCATAAGATTCCTGGAAAGCGTTTGGTCTGTGCATATATTCGACGCAAAGGACAATCCCGCCCAGCACAATAATTAGATGGTGCTATCGAAATTTGTGATGCATGGCCGGCTGTGCAAGATATGTCTTGCGCCCAGGTAGCGGACAGTGCACGTAGCTGTAGGTTTTGTCTGATTCTGGCCTGCCGACTGTTATGCGTTTTTTAGATGGCGTAATCTGTATTTGATGTTTGTCGGCAGCCGCCGCCTGCTCCTACGATGGCTGCTTATCCACCCATTTCAAAACATTTCTCATGCAAACTGTCCGCTTCGGCCGCACCGGCCTCAAAGTCTCGCGTTTCTGCCTTGGCACCATGTCGATGGGTTCATCGAAGTGGAAGGGCTGGGTGCTGGATGAAGACAAGACTGCGCCGATCCTGAAGAGCGCGCTCGATCTCGGCATCAATTTTTTCGACATGGCGGACTGGTATTCGAATGGCGCCAACGAAGAAGTGGTCGGCCGCACACTGCTCAAGCTGAAGCAGCGCGACAGCCTGGTGCTGGCCACCAAGGCCTTCTACGCCATGAGCGAGGACGCCAACGACCAGGGTTCCTCGCGCAAGCACCTGATGGCTTCGATCGACCGTTCGCTGCGTCGCATCGGCACCGACTATATCGATCTCTACCTGCTGCACGCCTTCGATCCGCACACGCCGCTGGCCGAAACCATGGAAGCCTTGCACGACATCGTCAAGTCCGGCAAGGCGCGCTATATCGGCGCTTGCACCATGTATGCCTGGCAATTCGCTGAGATGAATGCGATTGCGCGTGAAAACAACTGGACCGAATTCGTCAACATGCAATGCCAGTACAGCCTGCTGTACCGCGAAGAAGAGCGCGAGATGATGCCTTACTGCCAAGACAAGGGCATCGCGGTATCGACCTTCAGCCCGCTGGCGCGCGGTTACCTGACCGGCGTGCAGAAGAGCGCGCGCACCGAGCACGATCCCTTCCTGTCGCAATTTTTCGGTGACGAGATCGATGTCGAAATCGCCAACCGCGTGGTCAAGATTGCCGCCGACAGGGGCGTACAGCCGGGGCAGGTCGCCATGGCCTGGGTGGCGCAGAACGGCAATTCGACCGTACCCATCATCGGCGCCGACAGTCCGGAGCAATTGCGCCTGGCGGTGGACGCCGGCGAGATTGTCCTCAGCGCCGAGGAATGCCAGTACCTGGAGCAAAGCTACCGGCCGCGCGACATGATCAACGATTACAACGAAGTACGTCGTCCACGCAGTTACAAATCCTGAATACATAACAACTTAACGAGACAAGGAATCCAGATGATCAAGATTGGCGAAGGTTTTTGCGGCAGCGGCCCGAATGCGGCGCACATCAATTTGTTCCTCGGCCCGAAAAACGGTCCCATGGGAACCGCCACGGTGACCGCCGCCAGCAGCCCGGGGCCGGGGCATATCCCGTTCCAGACGGTGCTCAAGCCCAATATGCCGGTCAAGCCCACCACCGTATTCATCGGCAAGGCCGTGCTGACCACGCCGAATCATGAAAACATGACCTGGGGGCCGGCCCAGGCCGGGGTCGCCCATGGCGTCACTAAGGCCTTGCTGGACGGCGTGCTGCCGCCGGAAGCGGAAGACGAGTGGATCGCGGTGGCTGCGGTATGGGTCAATCCGCTGGCCGACGACGCTGACCAGGTGTATGCCAACAACTGTGAAGCGACCTACCTGGCGGCGCAGCGGGCGCTGGCCAAAGGCTGGCCTAGCCGCAAGGAACTGGCGGAGGCGCTGGGCAGCATTTCCAATCCCTTCTATACGCCGAAAAGATAGCGTTCCAGGGACCTGCCCGAGAAGCTGCTATCTTGGGTCGGTCCCTTCATTTTCAGAGAGTTTGTCATGCGTACCTATAAGAATTTCATCGGCAATCAGTTTGTGGACGTAATCAAAGACGAGCACATCGCCGTGTACGATCCCGCCACCGAACAGCTGGTGGCCCAGGTTTCTGCTGCAACGCCGGAGCAGGCGCGGGCAGCAGTCGATGTTGCCGCCGTCGCGCAAAAATCGTGGCGCAAATTGCCGGCCATAGAACGCGCCAAGCATCTACACAAGCTGGCCGATGCCCTGGTAGCATGTGCCGGCGAGATCGGCAAGGCGCTGGCCGCCGAATCCGGCAAGAGCCTGGAGGACGCCAGCAATGAAGCCATCTATGCTGCCGAAATTACCCGCTATCACGCAGAGTGGGCGCGCCGCATCGAGGGCGAAATCATTCCTAGCGACTCGCCCTCGGAAAACCTGTTGCTGATGCGCGAGCCGATTGGCGTGGTGGCTTGCCTGATCCCGTTCAACTATCCGGTCTACACCTTGCTGCGCAAGATCGCGCCGGCCCTGATTGCGGGGAATACGGTGGTGGTCCGTCCCAGCAACAACACGCCTTGCTCGGCTTTCGAAATTGCGCAGGCGGTGCTGGATGCCGGCTTGCCGCCGGGGGTAGTCAACATCCTCAGCATGCAGCACGAGGTGGCGGCCAGCGTCTGTACTCATCCCAAGGTCGGCATGATCACGCTGACCGGCAGCGTCGGCGCCGGCCGCCAGGTGCTGGAATACTCCAAGGCGAATATCGCCAAGTCTTCGCTGGAACTGGGTGGCAAGACGCCGGTGATCGTCGAAGCGGATGCCGACCTGGAACTGGCAGCCAATGAAATTACCGCTTCCAAGACCACCAACTGTGGGCAGCTCTGTACTGCAGTCGAGCGCGTGTATGTCAATCGCAAGGTGGCGGCCAAGCTGATCGCGTTGCTCAGGGAAAAATTCGGCAGCCGCCGATACGGCAACCGTGCTGACAATCCTGCGCACATGGGGCCGTTGATCAATGCGGCGGCACGCAACAATACACATGGAATGGTGGAGCGCGCCATTGCCGCCGGCGCCACGCTGGAAACCGGCGGCGCAATCCCGGCCGGCAAGGGCTTTTTCTATCCGCCGACCCTGCTCAGCAACTGCCGCCAGGAGATGGAAATCGTACAGGAGGAAGTGTTCGGTCCGGCCTTGTGCGTAGTCGAATACGACAGCATCGAGCAGGCGCTTGAGTTGGCCAATGATCACCAGTTCGGCCTGTCCTCGATCATCTACACCGCTAACTACCGTACGGCGATGCAGGTCGCCAATAACATCGAAGCCGGCGAACTCTACATCAACCGGATTCCGGCCGATCCCTATCAGGGTTATCACGCCGGCTGGAAGCGTTCCGGCCTGGGCGGCGACGACGGCAAGCACGGCATGCTGGAGTTCACCCAGACCCGCCTGGTAGTCATGAAGTACTAAGTTTTTCCGGCAGAGCGCACATAGAAGGCGCGGCAGGTTCACAGGATAGAGACATGATAGATAACATTGCAATTGCAGCAGGCAGCTCCGTACTACAGAAAAAGCAAGACCTGAAGCGTTATTTTCAATTCGCATTATTGTTGCTGGCCGCGGGCACCATCTACCCGATGCTGTATCTGCGGCAAAACTACGAATTGACCATTCTCGATGCTTTCCGCATCAGCAAGGATGAACTGGAAAACAGCTATGCCTTGATGGGAGTGATCTACTTGATCGCTTACGGCCCCAGCGGCTGGCTGGCCGACAAGGTATCGGCACGCATCCTGATTCCGTTTTCGTTAGCGCTGGTCGGTGTTCTCGGCTTGTGGTTCGCCAGCTTTCCAGACAAGCAGTTCCTGCCGCTGATCTTCGCCGGCTGGGGCATAGGCGCCGGACTGACCTTCTGGGCGGCATTGATCAAGAGCGTCAAGCTGCTGGCCAAGCGCGATGAACAGGGGCGTTTTTTCGGAATCCTAGATGGCGGCCGCGGTTTGATCGAAGCAGTGCTGGCAACCGCCGCGCTCAGCATCTTTGCCTACATGATGCACAACTCTGCCTCCAGCCGGCAAGCCATGCAACCCATCGTGTACATGTACGCGATCAGCTGCCTGCTCATCGCGGTGCTGATCTTTGTGTTCCTGGACAAGCGCGATGTGGATGCGGATTCAGGTGCCGCCGGCCAGGACAAGGTGGGCCTGCTCGCCGGTTTGCGCATCTTGCTCGGCATTCCTCAGCTGTGGCTGATGGCCTTCATCATTCTTACCGGCTATCAGCTGTTCTGGGTAACGTATTCCTTTTCCTCCTTCCTGCGCCAGGGACACGGCATGGATGCAGTCGCCGCCGGCGCCATCACAGTCATCAAGCTGTGGATGCGGCCGATTGGCGGTATCGGCGGCGGTTTCCTCGGCAACCGTTTTTCCAATGAAAGCGTGCTGGCCGGCGCCATGCTGCTGGCGGCGGTCGGGCTGCTTGGCCTGATGATCTTGCCAGAGTACGCCAATACCTATGTGCTGCTGGCATTGGTGCTGCTGGTCGGCACCATGAGTTACACCGTGCGCGGGCTCTATTGGGCGTTGCTGGACAAGTGCCAGGTGCCGGCGTCGGTCATCGGCCTGGCGATCGGCGTGGTGTCCATGGTGGGTTATCTGCCAGACGTTTTTCTGCCGGAAATCAACGCAGCGGTGCTGACTAGATTCCCCGGATTGACCGGCTTCAAAGTCTACTTCGGCTATATCGCCCTGTGCGGCGTGCTGGGCGCCGCCGGCGTGTTCTATTTTAAAAAATCTACCAAGAAGGAAAGGGCGCAGCCATGAAAATCGTATCAATGCAATCCCATATCGTCGCCGTGCCGCCACCGTATTTCGGCGGCATGTACTGGATTTTCGTGACGCTGAAGACGGATTGCGGCATCGAAGGCGTTGGTGAAATATATGCCTCGACCTTTCATCCCAAGGTGATGGTGCCGGCCATCGCCGATGCTTTCGAACGCCATCTGCTGGATCACGATCCGCACCATATCGAGCGCTTTTTCCGCTCAGCCTATTCGAGCGGCTTCACCCAGCGTCCCGACCTGACCATGATGGGCATCGTCAGCGGCCTGGAGATGGCTTGCTGGGATATTATCGGCAAGGCCGCCAACAAGCCAGTCTATGAATTGATCGGCGGCCGCGTGCACGAACGGCTGCGTTCCTATACATATTTGTATCCGAAGAACAGCAAGGGCGAGTACGACTACGACGACGTCGACCTGGCGGCGGAGTGTGCGGTGGACATGATGAAGCAGGGCTTTACCGCGGTGAAGTTCGATCCCGCCGGCCCGTATAGCGCATACTCCGGCCATCATTTGTCGCTGGAGGTGATGGACAAGTCGGAAGAATTTTGCCGCAAGATCCGCGATGCCGTCGGCAGCAAATGCGATTTGCTGTTCGGCACGCATGGCCAGATGTCGACCGCTTCCGCCGTGCGGCTGGCCAAGCGTCTGGAAAAATACGATCCGCTCTGGTTTGAAGAACCGGTGCCGCCGGGGCAGTCTGACGCCATGGCAGTGGTGGCGGGCAAGACCAGCATTCCGATCGCTACCGGTGAACGGCTGACCACCAAGTACGAGTTCTTCGATCTGCTGAATCGCGGCGGCGCCTCCATCCTGCAGATGAACCTGGGTCGCGTCGGCGGCATCCTGGAAGCCAAGAAAATTGCTGCCATCGCCGAAGTGTATTACGCGCAGATCGCGCCGCATCTGTACAACGGCCCGATCGGCGCCGCCGCCAGCATCCAGCTGGCGACCGCCACGCCGAATTTCCTGATCCAGGAAAGCATCCGCAACTGGGACGGTTTCCATTCCGAGATCTTGAAGAAGCCGATTGTCTGGGAAGACGGTTTCATCATTCCCTCAACCGAACCCGGCCTCGGGGTAGAGTTGAACATGGAAGTGGTGGCAGCCAATTCGCCCTATACCGGCGACAAGCTGCACATTTCCATGGATCCCAAACCGTTCGACGTCAAGCATCAGTCTTCGGACAGCTGGAAAAACCGCTGGCGCGCAGAGAGTAAATAATGGCATTTGATTTCATCATCGTTGGCGCCGGTTCGGCTGGCTGCATCCTGGCCAACCGCCTGAGCGAATGCGGCAAATACAGCGTGCTGCTGCTCGAAGCCGGCGGCAGGGATAATTCCTACTGGCTTAAGATACCGGTCGGTTTCGCCCGCACTTACTATAATCCCGACTATAACTGGATGTACTACAGCGAACCGGAAACGCAGATGGCCGGGCGCCGGCTGTACGCGCCGCGCGGCAAGGTGGTGGGCGGCTCGGGCAATATCAACGCCATGATCTATGTGCGCGGTCAGGCCTGCGATTTCGACGACTGGGAAGCCGCCGGCAACCCCGGCTGGTCCTATCGCGATGTGCTGCCTTACTTCAAGAAACTGGAGGCACATCCGCTCGGCGACACCAGCTATCACAGCAGCAAGGGCCTGATCGGCATCACCCAGATGAAGAATGGCGCCCATCCGATCTGCCAGGATTACTTGCAGGCATGCAAGGAGCTCGGCTACCCGCTGAACGACGACTTCAACGGCGCCAGCTTCGAAGGCGCCGGCATCTACGAAGCCAACATCCGCAAGGGCAAGCGCGATTCCAGCGGCTATGCCTATCTGCATCCGGCGCTGAAGCGGCCTAACCTGACGCTGGAGCGCAATGCCTTGGCCGAGCAGATCCTGTTCGATCCGGACAAGCGCGCGGCCGGCGTCGCGGTCATGCAAAACGGCATGCGCCGCGTGTTCAACGCCAACAAGGAAGTGATCCTGGCGGCCGGCGCGGTCGACTCGCCCAAGCTGCTGCAATTGTCCGGCGTGGCGGACGCCGAACTGCTGGCCGCGCATAGCATCCCGCTGGTGCAGCATCTGCCAGGGGTGGGCAAGAACCTGCAAGATCACTTGTGCGTGTCGTTCTACTTCAAGGCTAACAAGAAGACGCTGAACGATCAGCTGGGATCGCTGCTGGGCCAGGCCAAGGCTGGCGTCCAGTATCTGTTCAAGCGTAGCGGTCCGCTGGCGATGAGCGTCAACCAGGCCGGCGGCTTCTTCAAGGGCAGCGCCGAAGAACAGCATCCCAACCTACAGCTCTATTTCAATCCCTTGTCTTACCAGATTCCCAAGAATCCGCTGGCAAAACTGAAGCCTGATCCGTATTCCGGCTTCCTGCTGTTCTTCAATCCTTGCCGTCCTAGCAGCCGCGGCGCCATCGAGATCGCCGGCAAGGATGCCTGCGTGCCGGCGAAGATCATGCCGAATTACCTCAGCACGCAAAAGGACCAGGAGGAAGCGATCCAGGGCGGCGCCCTGATACGCAAGCTGATCCAGGCGCCAGCCTTCAAGAAGATCATCGTGGAAGAGGTCTCTCCCGCTGCCGCCGTCAGCGACGACGCCAGCATGCTGCAATTTTTCCGCGAACAGGCCGGCTCGATCTACCACCTGTGCGGCTCTTGCGCGATGGGCCCGGACCAGCAAAAGTCGGTGGTTTCCAGCAAGCTGAAAGTGCATGGCGTCAAAGGTCTGCGCGTGATCGATGCATCGATTTTTCCCAACATCACTTCGGGGAATATCAATGCGGCGGTGATGATGGTGGCGGAGAAGGGGGCGGAGCAGATATTGACCGATTATCGCCAGCGCGCGGTATGAAAATTCGACTCTGACCCTAATTTTTATTGATCTATGTCTGGAACAGATTCATGAAGAACATTTTTATTACCGGCGGCACAAGTGGTATCGGTGCGGCCACGGCGCGCCATGCGATTACTGCCGGCCACAATGTATTTGTCACCGGCCGTAGCGAGCAACGATTGCAGGCTTTCCTGGGATCTTTCCATGGTGAGCAGCGCTCTCGCATTTTCGGAGAGGTGGGCGATGCCGGCTCCTGGGAGCAGACCGAGTCTGCCGTGCAGGCATGCCTGCAGCGCTGGGGCCGGCTGGACGTGGCTTTCGCCAATGCCGGATTTTCCGCGCGCGGCGACCTGGCCAGCGGCGATCCGGAGCAGTGGCGCGAGATGATCATGACGAATGTGCTAGGCGCGGCGTTGCTGATAAAAGCCACTTTGCCGGCGCTCACCACGGCACGCGGCTATTTCCTGTTCACCGGCAGCACCGCTGGCCGCAAGGTCTATCCGGGCAATCTCTATACCGCAACCAAATGGGCCGTCACCGGCCTGGCGGAAAGCCTGCGTCAGCAAGTGGTGGGAAGCGGAGTGCGCGTCTCTGTAATCTCCCCCGGCCATGTAGACACCCCGCTGTGGGCCGAACGTCCAGACGCCATGATGGAAGCGGACGACGTCGCGCGCGCAGTGATGTGGATACTGGACCAGCCCGACCATATTGACGTCAGCGAAATGATTATCCGCGCGCTCGGGCAAGAGTTTTAGCCAGTATCCAGGGGTCGCTTGCCTCACTTAATTGGGGTCAGAGTCGAATTATTTTGGCGATTGCCTGGATTCTTGCGGCTTGGGACGTTAAATTAGGTCAGAGTAATTTACGGCGATGAAGCTGCCGTAAAAAAAACTCTGACCCCATTTGACTGCGTCTGCGCTAGTTTTTGGAAAAACCAGCACCTCCGTATATATCAGTCTTCGCGGCGCAGGTGCGGGAACAGGATGACGTCGCGGATGTTCGGCGAGTCGGTGATCAGCATCATCAGGCGGTCGATGCCGATGCCGCAGCCGCCGGTCGGAGGCATGCCGTATTCCAGCGCGCGGATGTAGTCGGCGTCGTAGTACATGGCTTCTTCGTCGCCGGCGTCCTTGGCGGCTACCTGGGCCTGGAAGCGGGCGGCCTGGTCTTCGGAGTCGTTCAGCTCGGAGAAGCCGTTGGCGATTTCGCGGCCGGTGATGAACAGCTCGAAGCGTTCGGTGATGCCGGGCACCGTGTCGGAGGCGCGCGCCAGCGGCGATACTTCCACCGGATAGTCGACGATGTAGGTAGGATCCCACAGTTGCGCTTCGGCGGTTTCTTCAAACAGCGCCAGCTGCAGCGCGCCCAGGCCGGAATGCGCATGCGGCTTGACGCCGAATTTCTTCAGCTCGGCCTTGATGAATTCCGCGTCCTGCAATTGCGCATCCTGGTATTGCGGTGCGTATTTGTTGATGGCGCCGACGATGGTCAGGCGCTGGAACGGCTTGCTCAGGTCCAGTTCGCGGCCCTGATAGATCAGGGTAGCGGTGCCGTGGGCATCGACCGCAGCCTGGCGGATCACTTGTTCGGTGAAGGTCATCAGCCACTGATAGTCAACGTAAGCGGCATAGAATTCCATCATCGTGAATTCCGGATTGTGGCGCGGCGACACGCCTTCGTTACGGAAATTGCGATTGACTTCAAATACGCGCTCAAAGCCGCCGACCACCAGACGCTTCAGATACAGTTCAGGCGCGATGCGCATGAACATCTGCATGTCCAGCGCATTGTGGTGGGTGATGAACGGTTTGGCCGCGGCGCCGCCGGGGATGGCGTGCAGCATCGGCGTTTCGACTTCCATGAAGTCGTTCTTTTCCATGAAACGGCGGATCGACGACATGGCGGCAGTGCGCGCCTTGAAGGTGCGGCGCGTTTCTTCGTTCATGATCAGGTCGACGTAGCGCTGGCGGTACTTGGTTTCCTGGTCGGCCAGGCCGTGGAACTTGTCCGGCAGCGGACGCAGCGATTTGGTCAGCAGGCGCAGCGTGGTGACCTTGATCGACAGCTCGCCGGTCTTGGTCTTGAACAGCGTGCCTTCGGCGCCGAGGATGTCGCCGAGGTCGTAGTGCTTGAAGCTGTCGTAGTTGTCTTCACCGATGTTTTCCTTGGTGATGAACAGCTGGATGCGGCCGTCGGCCTTGCTGCCCGAGGCGTCCTGCAAGGTCGCGAAGGAAGCCTTGCCCATCACGCGCTTGAGCATCATGCGGCCGGCGACCACTACCTTGACGGCAGCGGCATCGAGCGCTTCGCCGTCCTGGCCGGCGTACTCCGCCTGCACCGCGTCTGCCTTGTGGGTCGGGCGGAAGTCATTGGGGAAGGCTACGCCCTGGCTGCGCAAGGCGCCGAGCTTGTTGCGGCGTTCCGCGATGATCTTGTTTTCGTCTTGCGGGACAGGTTGCTGCTGATTGTCTGTCGTCATGTCAGTGTCTTTTCAAATGATGCGGTGAAACGTCTGTGGTGCGGCGGGGAAGACCGTGCCGCGGAGATTGCCCGCGGCACCTTGTGCAACCGAGTTTGCTGCTTACACGCCTTGCTTGAGCGAGGCCGCGATGAAGTCGTCCAGGTCGCCGTCGAGGATGGCCTTGGTGTTGCCGCTCTCGAAGTTGGTGCGCAAATCCTTGATGCGCGACTGGTCCAGCACATAGGAACGGATCTGGTGGCCCCAGCCGACGTCGGTCTTGGAGTCTTCCAGTTTCTGCTGCTCGCTCATGCGCTTGCGCAGTTCCAGTTCATACAGCTTGGCTTTCAGCATGTCCCACGCTTCGGCGCGGTTGCGGTGCTGGCTGCGGTCGTTCTGGCATTGCACCACAATCCCGGACGGCATGTGCGTCAGGCGCACCGCCGAGTCGGTCTTGTTGATGTGCTGGCCGCCGGCGCCGGATGCGCGGTAAGTATCGACGCGGACGTCGGCAGGATTGACGTCGATATCGATCGAATCATCTACTTCCGGATACACGAACAAGCTGGAGAACGAGGTGTGGCGGCCGTTGGCGGAATCGAAAGGCGATTTGCGCACCAGGCGGTGAACGCCGGTTTCGGTGCGCAGGAAGCCATAGGCGTAGTCGCCTTCGACTTTCAGGGTCGCGGTCTTGATGCCGGCGATTTCGCCGTCGGACTGTTCCAGGATCTCGACCTTGAAGCCCTTGCGTTCGCAATAGCGCAGGTACTGGCGCAGCAGCATCGACGCCCAGTCCTGGGCCTCGGTGCCGCCGGCGCCGGCCTGGATGTCGATGAAGCAGTTGTTCGGGTCCATCGGATTGCTGAACATGCGGCGGAATTCCATGCCTTCCACCAGCTTGCGCAATTCCTCGGTATCGGCTTCGACCGCTTCTACCGTTGCTTCATCCTGCTCTTCGCGGGCCATCAGGAACAGATCGGTGGTGTCGCCCAGATCGGCTTCGATCTTGGTCAGCGTCAGCACGATGGCTTCCAGCGATTTCTTTTCTTTACCCAGGTCCTGGGCGCGCTTCTGGTCGTTCCAGACTTCCGGATCTTCCAGTTCGCCATTGACCTGGTCGAGTTTCTCTAACTTCGTATCGAAGTCAAAGATACCTCCGAAGTTCGGCTTCGCGACTGGTCAGGTCGGCGAGCAGGTTTTGCAGGGAATTTAAGCGTTCGGCTTCCATTTTTGGCTCTTTTGCAATCAAACCCTAAATTATACGCCAGCAGCATGGCAGATGGCGCGGGTGTTTCCCGATTGACACGGATTCGGCGCTGTTTTGTCTCAAATCGGAAGCAATGTGAACCATTGCAAGATGGCAGCTATCGAAGCGGCAAGCTCATTACAATGGATTACGCTTGATAACTCTTCAGCCTGGCTCGGCCGCCTATGTTGCTTAAGCTACGATGTGATGCTGTTTTGTCATCGCCGATGCTGATGATTCCGCTATGCCTGGCGCTGGGCGCCTGCGGCATGCTGGCGCCGACGCCGGCGCCGCACGGCGAAGTGCAGAGCGCTTCCACCAGCGGCGCCGAACTGGGGCAGTCCGACGTCAACCGCATCGCCACGCTGGGGATGCGCGACAATCTGGACAGCTTGTACCGCTTGCTGGACAAGCTGTACCGGCGCAATCCGGCCGAATGGAAAAAGACCGCCGGCAGCCGCGAACTGGCGATCAAGCGGGTGCGCGATGCGATCGAGGCGCGCCAGCCATGGCCCGAGCTGCAGGGCAAGCATGACATCCAGGCGCTGTCGCTGGCGCTGACGCCGGATTTCAGCGGCGACCGCGCGGCGGCCTTCATCTATGGCGCGGCCGACATGATCATCGTCGCCCACGGCGGCAAGACCAAGTTCTACCTGATCGACGGCTTCGACGCCCAGTACCTGTACAACGCTGCGCGCAACATGGAAATTGCCGCATGGATACTCAACAGCCGCAAGAATACTGCCGGCCAGCCTTTGCTGCTGTCCAACGACATGAGCGAGAGCGAGCGCAACATCAGTTTTGAAAGGGAGTTCGGCAAGATCATCGCCCGCATCGACTTGCTGGCTGAGATGACCACCGAGAAATACCGGCGCGCCGGCATCAGCTACCTGCAGAATCTGGTGGGCGGGACTTTCCTGCAGTTCCTGCCGGTGCGTTGACGCTGTAGCACCCTGGCGGCTTCAGGCCGGCGCCAGTTCTACATGTACGCGCAGGCTGAGCGCCGTGGCGATGCTGACCAGGGCATCCAGCGAAAAGTGCGACACGCGGCCGCACAGCAGATCGTCCATGCGCATCTGGCTGATCCTGCAATGGCTGGCAGCGTCGGCGTCAGTCCATCCGCTCTGCTGCACGATGTCAGCGATTTTTTCCAGCAGTTCAGAACGCGTGTGCAGATTGGCGGCATGCTCAGCCGCATTGGCAATCGGGTCCCACACGCTGGCGTAGCTGTCGGCTTTGCGCATTTTTCACCTCTCGTCTGTATTTCCGGTCGTTATGTCCGGTTTTGTCCGCATTATGTCTACGCAGCGTATTTTTTGATATTGGCTGCAGGCTTAACATGATCTTCAACGATGGCAGTCCGGTCCACGGGCGCCGCGTATAGCGGATGAGGTTAAAAGATGTTGAGCGTGGGAATACTGGTGTTTGACGATGTCGAGATCCTTGATTTTTCCGGACCCTACGAAGTGTTTTCGACGGCCGCCCGGGTCCACGGCAGGAGCAACGGTAACGGCGCCGCGGCGCATCTGTTCAAGTGCTTCCTGGTCGCGCCCGCCATGCAGCCGGTGCGGGCGAGAGGGGGCATGAAAGTACTGCCGGACTGCGTGCTGACGCCGTCTGCCGACCTCGATGTGCTGCTGGTGCCGGGCGGGGATGTGGCGGCGATACTCAAGAACGACGCGGTAATCCAATGGCTTGCCGCGCAGTCGCAGGGGACGGCAATCATGGCTTCGGTCTGCACCGGCGCCTTCCTGCTGGCCAAGGCTGGCCTGCTGCAGGGGCTGGATGTCACCACCCACTGGGAAGACCAGGAGGAGTTGCAAGCCGGTTTTCCGGGCTTGAACGTGAAGCCGGACGTAGCCTGGATAGATTGCGGTAAAGTGGTGACTTCCGGCGGCATTTCGGCGGGCATCGACATGAGTCTGCATCTGGTCGAGCGCCTGGCTGGACGTCCGCTGGCTGACGCCACCGCCAGACAGATGGAGTACCGATGGCTGCAATAACTGACAACACGCGCCAGGCCGAGACCACGATTCCGGTCTATTTCCTGCTGCGCGACGCTACCATGACGCTTGACCTGATGGGTCCGGCGGAGGTGCTGCGTTATGCCAACCGGATTGCCGAGCGCGAGGGCCGCGCCGATTTTTTCGCGTTGCGCTATGTCAGCGCCGCTGACCACATCAACACCTCGCTCGGACTCGGCCTGACCGGATTCGGACCTTTGCCGGACAGCCTGCCACCCAACGCCATGGTGGTGCTGCACGGCTGCGTCGGCAGCGACGACGATTTCAGCAGCGCCAACGACCAGCGCGCGGTAGGCTGGCTGCGCGCGCAGTGGCAGGATAGCCATCGCCTGCTGTGCAGCTGCACCGGTGCCCTGCTGGCCGGCTATGCCGGTTTGCTGGATGGTCGCCAGTGCACGACCCATCACAGCCATTGCGACGCCTTGCGCAGCATCGCGCCGCGCGCCCACGTACTGGAAAACCGCATCTTCGTCGAAGACCGCAATATCTACACCAGCGCCGGCGTCACCACCGGCATCGACCTGGCGCTGCATGTGGTGGCGCAGATTGCCGGCCACGCCCGCAGCGCCTCGATTGCCCGTTCCCTGGTGATCTACATGCGTCGCGCCGGCAGCGATCCGCAGCTGTCGCCATGGCAGGCTTGCCGCAATCACTTGCACCCCGCGGTGCACCGGGTGCAGGACGCTATCATTGGCGATCCCGCACACGACTGGGACCTGCCGCAGTTGGCCGCCATCGCCTGCACCAGCGAACGCCATCTGACGCGGCTGTTCCGCGAGCACACCGGCTGCAGCCTGGTCGACTACATCCAGCGCATCCGCGTCGCCCTGGTGCGCGAGCTGCTGACGCAATCCAAGCTGGACATGGAGCAGGTCGCCCAGCAAGCCGGTTTCAACTCGACCAGGCAATTGCGCCGCGTCTGGAGCAAATTCGAAAACTTCCCACCCAGCCAGCAACGCCAACCCAGTAGTTAAATAGGGTCAGAGTCGAATTTTTGTTTTCTAAAAAATTCGACTCTGACCCTATTTAACGGACTACGGAGTAATGCATTCCGCGTTCTAGGAATTACATCGGTTCCGCGTGCTCAACCATCAGCTGTACCTTGGTAACCCCGTTATATTCATTGGCATCCAGCCGGAACGCCACCTTGGCCTTGCTCCCTAGTTCATCGGTGTGCCCGAACCAGATTGCATCGTAGCGCGTGCCATTCCGTTCCAGCAGCAGCTTCAGATGCTTTTCCTTCAGGATGCGCTGGCTGACTACCCGGAATTCGTCGCAAAACAGCGGCGGGGCAAAGCCCTGGCCCCATACCTGGCCATCCATCAGTTCGATGAACTGGGTGGTGTAGTAAGCATCTTCCAGAGGCCCGTCGGTTTCCACCACGCGTTCCAGCTGGCTCTTGCCCAGCCATTCGCGCCCGACTTTTTCAAAGGCTTCGGCGAACGCTTCAAACGCATCGGCGCGGATAGTCAGCCCGGCCGCCATCGCGTGGCCGCCGAATTTCTGGATCAGGCTGGGCGCATGCTTGGACACCAGGTCCAGCGCATCGCGCAGATGAAAGCCGGGAATCGAGCGCCCCGAGCCCTTGATCAAACCTTCGCCGCCTGGCGCAAAGGTAATCGTCGGCCGGTAGAACTTATCCTTCAGGCGTGAGGCCACGATCCCGATCACACCCTGGTGCCAGGAGGCATCGAAGACACTGATGGTGGTGCTGTCCTGCGGCTTGAAATCATCCAGCAAGGCCAGCGCGGTATCCTGCATGCCGGCTTCGATATCGCGCCGTTCGCGGTTGATAGCGTCGAGCTGCTGGGCGATGGCCCAGGCGCGGCCCTCGT
>Ga0210409_10000663_pt1 | contig 51459 bp, 44 predicted proteins | sample IncBWH17MmetaG_FD_161649 | JGI IMG/M metagenome (GOLD analysis project Ga0210409, IMG submission 161649) | Forest soil microbial communities from Barre Woods Harvard Forest LTER site, Petersham, Massachusetts, United States - Inc-BW-H-17-M | ecosystem: Environmental > Terrestrial > Soil >... | reverse complement strand
GAGCACGGCTCGCCATCGCCGCATCTTCACTTCTTATTCTTTGCGCCGCGCATCCAACCTTCTCTCAAGAGAGCCCAGCGCAACAAACCAGCGGCACCAAGCAATCCGCCGAAGCGCGTCTGGCAGCGGTGGCAAAACCCAACGCTTCCGGTCCTGCGCAAGACATCCTCAACACGCTTTCCGCCACGCACCGCTTCGAACAAACCGCCATCTCTCCCGACGGGAAAAAAGTCGCCTGGGTCGAAGACATCATCACAAAACGTGGCGTCTCCACCGGCGACACGGTGATTTACGTCGCCGATCTCGAAAGCAAAAATCCGCCCAAGCGCATCAGCGCAGCTGTCGCCGACGCCATTCACGCCGAAGGCAACGTCGCCTGGTCACCCGACAGCAAAAAAATAGCTTTTCTATCCGACGCCGCAAAGGCAGGCCAGCTTCAGCTCTACGTCATGGACGCCGCAGGCCCCGCCGGCTCCGCGCGAAAACTCACGCAAGTAAAAGGCTTCCTCTCCACTCCCGGCTGGTCGCCCAACGGCAAGACCATTGCCCTCCTCTTCACTGAAAACGCCACTCGCGCTGCAGGCCCGCTCGTCGCCGAAACTCCCGAAACCGGCGAAATCAAGGATTCCTTCTTCGAGCAACGCCTCGCTCTCGTCGACATCGCCACCGGCAAGCTCGATCAAATCTCTCCCGCCGACACCTACATCTACGAATACGATTGGTCGCCCGACGGCCTCCGCTTCGCCGTCACCGCCGCCCTCGGCAATGGCGACAACAATTGGTACATCGCCGAACTCTACACGCTCGACGCCGCCACCGGCCTCATGAAGTCCATCTACAAGCCGCCGCTGCAAATTGCTAATCCCGCGTGGTCCCCCGACGGCCAGCGCATCGCCTTCATTGGCGGCCTGATGAGTGACGAGCCAAGCGTTGGAGGTGACATCTTCACCATCGCCGCCACTGGCGGCGAAGCCACAAATCTCACCCCCGAAATGAAAGCTTCCGCAAGTTGGCTTGCTTGGACTCCCGACGAAAAAGTTATTTTCGGCGAATATCTCGAAGGAGATTCCGGCATCGCTACAATCAATCCCGCCGACGGCACCAAGAGCGAACTATTTCGCGAGGCAGGCCAAATCACCGCTGGCGCCTGGGGAATTAATCTTTCTCTTTCCCGCGATGCAAAGTCTTCTGCCGTCATTCGCAGTTCCTTAAGCACACCGCCTGAAATCTGGGCCGGCACCACCGCCAACTGGACACAAATCACGCATCGCAACAAGTCCATCAAACCCGCCTGGGGCGAAGCCAAAAGCCTTCATTGGAAAAATGGCGGCTTCGAAGTCCAGGGCTGGCTCCTCTACCCCCGCGATTTCGATCCCAACAAAAAATATCCCCTCGTGGTTCGCGTTCACGGCGGTCCCGGCGCCGCCGTCCTCTCCGAATGGCCAAGCGCCTCCGATTACTATTCGCCTCTAGCCGGCGCCGGATATTTTCTCCTGCAACCAAATCCGCGCGGCAGCTTCGGCCAAGGCGAAGCCTTCACCCGGGCAAACGTAAAAGATTTCGGCTATGGCGATTTCAAAGACATCATGGCCGGCGTCGACGAAGCCCTCAAAGTCGCGCCCATCGACCCCAATCGTCTCGGCATTTGCGGCTGGAGCTACGGCGGCTACATGACCATGTGGGCCGTGACGCAAACCAACCGCTTCAAAGCCGCCATGGCAGGCGCTGGCCTCTCCAATTGGCAAAGCTACTACGGCGAAAATCTAATCGACCAGTGGATGATCCCGTTCTTCGGCAAATCCGTCTACGACGACCCCGACGTCTACGCCAAAAGCTCGCCCATCAATTTCATCAAGCACGCCAAAACGCCCACACTCATTCTAGTCGGCGACAGCGACGGCGAAGTCCCCGCCCCGCAATCCTACGAATTCTGGCACGCTCTCAAAACGCTAGGCGTCGAAACCCAATTCGTAGTCTACGAACACGAAGGCCACATGTTCTCGAGCCCCAAGCATCGCCGCGACAGAGTCGAGCGCACCCTGGCCTGGTTCGACTCCCACCTCCGCTGATTGGCGAGGCAACCCGCCGCCGCAGCATCGAGAGGCCTGCTCCGTCTGCAATTCTGTGGCAAACTCTTTGTGTTGAGGCACGCCCATGTGCGGGCTTCGCGAACTTAGAAGTTAAAGGTTCCCAAACGGGAGAACCTCGGATTTTTAGGAAGCTCGAATGAAAAGATCGCTCCCGGTCATTCTGCTAACAGTCATCTTCTGCTTGTTGATTGCCCCTGCGAGGCAGTTCCCGGCCCGGCAGGCCGATGAATCAAACCAGTACGCCTTTTCGAATGGGGCGGCCATCCGGCTTTCCTCCGATTGGACGCAGCGCGCGCTCACCCACATCCCTCCTCCCACGCCGCTCGCGCCCTCCGCGCCACCGCTGGACTTTTACGATTTTCTCGTTTTCCAGAACGCCGTCGACCATTCTCAAGTGGAATTTGCGCTCTCGACCAATCCATTTCTCGGCCGCGACGCGTACTCGCTGGACCGCGAAATGCACCGTCCGCCTGGCATGGTTTCATACCTGTTCTATTTCTTTTTTCCTCCTCCTTCGCCATGCCTCAACGGCGCTTCGTCGGCCTACGATAAAGCGTCTCGCGAAGCCGCCAGCAATTCCGACCCCGGCGCGCAGGCTAGCGTCGCCATCGACTACGATTGCCAATACGCACCTGCTCTTTCCGACTTTTACTCGTCCTTCATCTCGGGAAGCGTGACGTTCCGGCGCGTGAGCACTTCGGAATATCGCGAAGGCGCGCTGCGAGATCTTTATCTCTTGCCGATGACTACGGAGGAGTTCAATGGCCTGACTTTCTACGTCTTCGAGGCGCAGGGGCGAAGGCAGATCAGCTTGGCTACGACCGATCGTTTCAATCTTCCCGACTCGCTCCAGGGTACGCAGCCGGATTTTCTGTGGGCGATTGGCGCTCCTTCGCCGTTTCCGTTCGTGCAAGACGTGACGCGAAAGAAGGCTTCGCTCCTGCATGTCGTCTATGCCGGCGTCGCGCCCGGCGCCAATAAGAAAGGCGACTTTTTGCGCGTTCTTCGCACCGTCCAAATCCTTCGGCCCTAAAGCGCCAGACACACTCGTTTAGAACTCCCTACTTTCGATCCGCCTCGGTGTAACCGTCCAGCCCTGGCGCACGTCCCACTGTGCAAAAGCGGGTGTTGGCCGACCTATCATTACTACGGAACGCTGCTTGTTGGGCCGATTGCCGGGTTTTCTCTTTCCACTTGGCGACAGGGAGCTTACAATCTCTCCTGTCTCCGGCATCGGCTCAATGAACGGCAATCAATGATTCGTTTCCTCAAAAATCGCATCGCTCGGGATGCCAACCAGAGCCGGTCATTGGCTCTCGGAAGCCTCGAATTCGAATTAATGGAAATTCTTTGGTCCCGCGGTGAAAGCAGCGTCCGCGACGTTGTTCCCAAGTTGAGCCGTCCTCTCGCCTACACCACCGTCATGACCACGCTCGATCGCCTTTTCAAAAAGGGCCTTCTTGACCGCCACAAATCCGATCGTGCCTTCGTCTATTCGCCGCTGTTTTCCCGTCAGGAATGGGAACGTAGACGCGCGGGCAATCTGGTAGCCGGCTTCTTGTCCGGCCCGCACCCCTCCCGCGAACTCTTGCTCTCTTGCTTACTCGAGGCCGTTGGCGAACACGACGCCACCCTTCTCGACGATCTCGAAAAGAAAATTCGCAGCCGCCGCAAAGAAATCCTTCGCCAGGGGCAACCATGATCCTCCCCTACATGTTGCGGCTCTTGTGTCTTTGCTTCGCCTCATTCTTCGTTTTGAACTTTGCCGCGTGTTTGCTGATCCGTATCGCGTCCAAATCCGCGCTCCGATTCGCGGAATCGACCGCGGCCCGCACGGCCGCCCGTTTTCTAATTGCTCTGCGCATGCTTCCATTTGCTCTGGCCACGCTCGTTGTCTTAGGTCTCTGTGTCCCCAGTTATTTCTGGCTGGAACCCGCAGCCACTTCTGAACAGGTCGGCATCGTCTGCGTCGTTTTGGCTCTTCTCGGGGCTGCAACTTGGTCCGTCTCGATTGCGCGAACCGCGCGCTCTCTCTTTGTTTCCATGCGCTACAATCGCCTGTGCCGCTCGTCGGGTCAGGAATCGTACTTGCCCGGAGAACCCTCTCCAGTGGTGCTTGTCGAATCCGAAGCTCCTCTTCTCGCCATGTCCGGCCTATTTCGTCCGCGCCTCGTCATTTCCCGGGGCGTCCTCCGCGCGCTCTCCTTTGAAGAACTCCATGCCGCGTTGCGCCACGAGCATGCCCACCGCACTTCACGCGACAACGCCAAGCGTCTTCTCCTTCTCCTGGCGCCGGACATCTTTCCGTTTGTCCGCCCGCTTCGAGCACTGGAACGAACGTGGTCAAAATTCGCCGAATGGGCCGCCGATGATCAAGCTGCTTCGGGAGATTCCAGCCGCGCCGTTTCTCTCGCGGCCGCGCTGGTGCATGTCGCCCGCATGGGCGCCGCTCCCCACTTGCCTTATCTCTCCACCTCGCTCCTGGCCTGCGACCGCGACCTTTCTGCCCGCGTCGATCGCCTGCTCCAACCCGCCCCGATAATTCCTGCCCCCGCTGACCTCGCCAGGAAACCGCAGGCTCAGCTCCGAATTGCCGCTTTTTTGTTTGCCGCATGCCTTGCCGCTATTCTCCTAACCCCTTCAACTCTCTCCGCCGTTCACAAAGTCCTCGAGCTTCTTCTCCATTAAGTTGCTCTACGACCTGTGGTAGTAGTCCCGTCCCTCCAGTAGCCTATCGCCGCGCATGAAAACCCGCTCCCAGCCAACGAATCTGTCTCTTCTCCGGAACCTCGCGTTCTTACCCCTCCTGTTTTTGATCTTGCTCTTCTTGCCACCCGAATTGCTCGCGCAAAATCCCCGAGGCACGCTCCGCGGCACCATCGAAGATCCATCCGGTGCTTCTATTCCTTCGGCGAAGATCGTCGTCCATGCCGCTGATTCTTCCCTCCAGCGGGAGGCCACCTCCGATAGCCGTGGGGAATTCAGGGTCGAAGATCTCCTGCCCGGCACCTATCACGTTGTTGTAAATGCCAACGGATTTGCGGAGGCGACTTCTGACGTCAAAGTAGTCGTCGGTTCGGTTCGGGAAGTCCTCGTCCGGCTCAAGCTCCAGCCTCTCGAGCAGCAGACAATAATCGCTGATGCGTGGGAGATTCCCACAACGATCACTACCCAGCCCATCGATACTTCCAGCGCGGTGCACCAGGCGATCATTTCCTCGCAGGATCTCGACACCCTTCCTCTCGCCGCTCGCAGTTTCGCCAATATCGCGTATCTGGCGCCGGGAACTGAGCCGGTCGAGCCTTCGGATCCCACCAAAGCTCGCATCACCGCGGTTTCCACGGGAGGCAGCTCAGGCCTGAACAATGAAGTCTCCGTCGATGGCGTGGACGATTCCGACGACTGGATCGGCGGCTTCCTGCAGAACTTTTCTCCCGAAGCCATTCAAGAATTCGCCATTCGAACCGCACAGGAAGACGCGGACACGGGACGCACTACCGTTGGTTCCGTGGTCATCGCGACCAAGTCGGGCACCAATCAGTGGCACTCCGATGACGCTTTCTACGACCGCGCCGCCGCTCTCAACGCCCGCTTCCCAATCGACAATCCCGCGGCTAGTCCCAAACAGCCATTTTCCCGCCAAAATTATGTGGGTACGCTCGGCGGGCCCATTGTGAAGGAGAAACTCTGGATTTTCTCGTCGTTCGAATACGTTCGCGAAAATGCCAGCATCGCCTACAGCAACGCCAGCCAAACACAATTCCAGGCGCTTTCCCAACTCGCGTCACAGGGACTCATTGACGTGAACGGAACGACCGTTCCATCCATCACGGTGCCGAGTTCCGTTCCCGTGCCCTTTCGCGATTTTCTGGGCAACGTGCGTTTCGACTGGCAGCAGGCGGCTGGCTCCCGCTGGTTTTTCCGCTCCTCGGCCGATAGCTACACGACTCATAACGCGCTGATTCAACAAGCTACGCTTCCTTCCACCGGAGCTACGGCGCACAACAACTATCTGAATCTCGCTTTGAGTAATCAATACTTCTACAGTCCCACCTGGGCAGGCACTTTTGTTTTTGGCGCCAGCTTTCTGCACCTCACGCAAACACGCAACTCCGATCTCGGCTTCGCGCTCGCCTTTCCGTTCAGCTCCACCACCGCGACCACTTCCGGCTTGGAAACGTTCGGAGACAATCAATTCGTCACCGCGGTCACCGCGTTCCCTGTCCTGCGCAATCAGGAAAAATATCAGTTGCGTTACGACATTGACCATGCCGCCGGGACGCACGACCTGCGTTTCGGAATCAATTTCATCCACGAGCCGGTATTGAGCGGCGCACTCACCGCAAATGCCGAAACGCTAGTCTCTTTCGTTCTCGATCCCACCGATTACGCCGCCAACCCGCAGCAATTCACCAACGACCTCACGGCGTGCTCGGCCACGCCCTCACCAAACGTCACTCCCGGCACGACATGCACCTCCACTCCCGCCGGCGACGGCAGCTTTTCGCAAAACGTGCAGCGCCTCGGCCTCTACGCCGAGGATTCCTGGCACATCACGCGGAATCTATTCGCCAACTACGGCTTGCGTTACGACACAACGTTTGGACTATTCGAATCCTCTGGCCGCGGCCAAGCGCAAAATCCTTTTTTGCTCGCGCTCGACCCCGCGCAAGCGCCCTTCATCGCCGCCGCGCCGCAAGATTACCGCAAAGCGTTTGCGCCACGGCTTGGCGTCGCGTATTCGCCGGGAAAGTCCGGGAACACCGTGATTCGCGCGGGCTTCGGCATGTACTACAACGATTTGGCGCAGAACGGCTGGGTCACCGCGTTTCAAGCCGTGAATGATTCGAACGTATCAACCGCCGGTGGTATTGCGGCGCCATCCGTCATTGATCCGAATTACAAGACGCCGTACGCGATCCACGCTACGGGAGGCGTGGAGCATGCGTTTAATTCGAACTGGACGCTGAGCACGGACTTCACTCTCGAAACGGGAATGCACGGCTACCGGCACTACGATTTCCCGAACACCACGTTTGGAAGCGTGGCCGTTTTTCGAAGCGACAATCGCTCCAGCTACAAAGCGCTCAAAGTGCACTTGCAGGGAAACGTTGCGAAGCGGCTGAGCCTTGTCGCGAATTACACGCTGTCGAGCGCAAAAACCTGGGGCTGCGTGCTTGGAGAACTCTTTGATTATGTTAACGGAGTGTGTAATCCATTCGACGCGTTTGCGCCCGGCGATTATGGCCCGTCCGGCGAAGACGTGACGCACCGCGGGGTGCTCATTGGAACTTTTCGCGCGCCCGCGGGCTTCGAGCTGAGTTTTCTTTCGCAGGCGGAAAGCGGGCGGCCCATCACGCTCACCAACGCTGACGGAACCGATCGCGCCGTTGTCGATGGCGTGAAGACTTCGCTGGATCAATTCCGCGGCACGCCTTATATCCAAACTGATTTACGCGTCAGCCGGCCGGTTCATTTCCGCGAGCGGTATACGGCGACGCCGTTCATCGAGTTCTTCAACCTCTTCAACCGCAACAATCCTGGCGCGAACTACGTGACCAACGTCTCCATTCTTCCGGTCAACAATCCCGCGAACGTCACCGCCATCTGCCTCAATCCGTCTTGCACGCAGAGCGTGCCCGTTACCAGCGGCAAGCAGCTACTCGTTCCAGCTGGCGCGCTAGGCGATTTCTTCGGGCCGGGCACGACCGTCGGGATTCCCTTTGCCGCCCAGGTCGGCGTGCGCTTCACCTTCTGATCGTTCCCAATCTAAAGTCGCGGCACAGAAGGTGAAGCGCAGCGTGGGACGGTGCGCTTTAAATGCAAGAGCACCAAAAATCAGCGAAGTACAATAACTAAAAACGCAAAACAATCGCGTGGCCGCGAACGCGTTCACAGCGATTCGCGGTGGCGCAGGCCGTGAATGCGCAGTTCGATCAAGTCATCGATGCTTGGATCCTTATATCCGTGGGCGCGGACTTCTTTCACGAAGTCGGCGTCGACGCCGTGGATACGCATGGCTACCAATTGATCTGCCGAGATTTTTGAGTAGCCGGCGTCTTTCATGCTGCGCACAAATTCGGGGCTTACGCCGTGGATGCGGAACGCAACCAGTTCGTCCGAGGAGACGTCTTTTGCGACGAGCTGCTGGATTTGTTCGGTGAACTCCGGGCTGACGCCGTGTATGCGGAAAGCGATCAACTGTTCCACGGGAAGATTGCGGCCCATCAGAGAGCTCATGGACTTGACGAATTCGGGGCTGGCGCCGTGGATGCGCATGGCTACGAGATCATCCGCGGAAACATCTTTGGAAACGGACTCGCGTACTTCGCGGACGAAATCGGGAGAGACGCCGTGGATGCGGAAGGTGACGAGCTGTTCGACAGAAAATCTTTTGCCGAGGAGCGTGTTGATTTCTTTGGTGAACTCCGGGCTGACGCCATGAATGCGCATGGCGACCAGATTATCGGGAGAGGGCTTTTCCGGGAGAAGGTCGATCATGGCGCGGGCGAATTCAGGGCTCACTCCGTGAATGCGGAAGGCCGTGAGTTCGTCGGTGCTGAGGTGGGGATAGCCGGCCTCGCTCATGTCCTTGACGAACTGGCGCGAGACGTCGTGAATCGCGAAGGCGAAGAGCTGCTCTTGGTCTAGACCGGAGTAGCCGAGCGATTTCATTCCCTGCACGTATTCGGCGCTGGGTGCAAAGCTGAACTTGCCTTTGCCTTCGCCGTCGTGGAAGCGGCCGTCAAAACTCATGATTCCGGCGTCGCGGCGCAGCTCGAAGTGGACGGCGGCGTCTTTGGAGGTGGCGAGAGTAGCGTCGAGGCCGACGAAGTCGCTGATTTTGTGCGTGTTGCCCCACGTATTGTGATGGCCCCAGGTGGAGCGCTCGATCTCGAGATCGATGCAGGCGGTGTCGCCTTGGGACATGAATTTAGCCGACCAGTCGCCGCGAATGCTGTCGTCGGCACGGCTTCGCAGCGGCCGCATGGTCAAGACCGCCGTCATCAGCATGACTACCCCGAGCCCCATCATGAACTTACGCATGGACTTCACCTCCGCACCTGTGAAGACGTGCGAGCGGGGCATTTGTTCCATGGGAGGACGAAGTAGAGAAGTAATGAAGTAGCGAGGTAACGACGCCGTCTTGGACGGCAATGGAGGTTCTTGGCTTGAAAGATGTGCCCCCTCCCCCCTTTTTTCGTAAGTGCAGATTCTAAAGGACTTTAAATGCCATGTTCTGGAAGTGCGGATTCCAAAAGGGTTACGAGCGCGTTTCTCGTAAGTGCCGATTCTAAAAGGGTTAGGGACGTGAGAGCAGGAAGAGAGAGGGAAGACTTTGGCTTGAAGGATGTGCCCCCCACCCGGATGTTTTTTGTAAAGATGTGATTCGATGGGGTTTAGGTGGCAAGGGTCTGCAAAAGATATGATTCTAAAGGGGATAGCGGCGAGGAGGAGTGATTGGCTAGTTTGCGACGAGAACATGGAAAAGAGTAGCATGGATTTCTATTACTGTCAAGGACTATTATTTAGGAGTATCGTTCGAATGGGTGAGAAGGAAGTCGAAGGGATTGAGGGAGTTACGCGGGTGTTAATTGGTTTGATATGTTTGCGGAAGCGGATAGTAGGTGGTGAGTAGCGGGGAGAAGTCAAAAGACCCACACGTAACAGCGGCGTGTGGGGCACCCGCGACGTGTGGGCACCGGACCTCTACGTTTGTGCCGCCGGCCGTTTCATGTGGTCTATGATGAGGCGACCCGCCTCTCATTATTCCTGGGCTGGCCGTTTTCGACGTTGGGAAGGAACCTTCAAGCCATGCCAAAGCAACTGGAGGCTTGCTGTAGTTCGCCGGCATCGATTTGCTACTGGTTCGTAGCCTCGCTAGTGGCGTTGGGAGTGTTGAGCCTCATAGGTATCTATTGGCCTCCGCTCCGTGCGTCGTCACCGGCTGTGTGTCTGTTCGCGATGGCGATCGGTTGCTTCGCCAACTGGACTAGGAATCGTACTTTTCATTGCGCTGTCACTGGCCCATTATTTCTGGCCGGCGGCATCGTGTTCCTGCTCTCAGGAGAGCGATTGCTCTACGTTAACGCCAATTGGGTCTGGACATTTGTCTTGATCGGGGCAGGGATTGCATTTCTGCTGGAGTGGCGATATGCGAAGCGCGCCGCGTAGACTGGTGGGCTTTCCGCTCCAGGTGGAGAGCTCGATGCATTTCCGCCGCGTGCGTTGGGCATGCGTATCAAGCAAGGAAAAAGAAAGTCAAAGGCCGCACCCTTTGTAAAACCAAACCCCAAAGGATGCGCCACCCAATTCAAAAGCCTGTGCCACCCGCCCCGCCGGTTCTTCCTTTTGCGGTAGACAGCCAAGCGATAGAATGACCACATGAATAAGGCCCCAGCTGACAAATTCATTGAGGCCGTTACACCCCTGCTTCACCTCTGGCAAGCGGTTCGGGTATCAGGAATGGCCTTATACAGCAATGGGCAATGGTTCAACCTTGGGATACGGGTTCAACTCCTAGAGAGTCCCCCCAGCAGTACAGACATTCAATCGCCAGATCAACGCCTCTTATACTACGTGATTGATTACCCCTTGGGATTCTTCTCCGATGTGGTCAGACAGCTGACCACGGCGGGTGCGTTCACGGTCGAAGAAGTACATGGAGCAGGTGGGACGTTTGCTGAGGTATCTCTGAGGCCACCGCGCCCAGAGACGGGACTAGGCATTAATTGGTATCCCCCAAACAAACGCGAGCCCACCCCTGAGCAGCGCAAGGAAGGTATTCGCCGATCTTTTATCTCACTCGTTTCTTCCGGTCAAAGCCTCAACGAAATACTAGACTACGACCTTCGAAGTAGGCTGGACAGCAAACTGCGCTTCGTCGAGCCTCCCCATGACGGATTCGCAGGATTGGCCAAACATCTATTCCCGGGCGTTGGTTTCGAGAACTGGCAACAAACCCTTGTGGAGATCGTCGCAGAGCTGCCGTTTGAGATTGAATCGAAGGGCGACATGAAGGTTACGATCCGTGCCTCACCACGGGCAAGTGACCCGTTAACCACAGTTTGCTTCTACGAACCGCGGGGCGGGATTAAACCGGTGCGCACAATTCTTCGCCGAGATGAGACCGACCGCCTAGATACAGCACAGCTGAAATGGGATCGCATTTTGGATTGGCCTGAGGGGACGGAGCGCGCGAAGGTTACCCTGTTTTATAAGGAGGAGGAAATCCAATCCGTCCAGCTAGCCCGCACAGCACAGCCGACGGCAGGTCGCACGAAGTCCGGACAGGCTCCCAAGGATCCGCCGAAGCCAAATGCCAAGCCCCTGCCGCCATCACCCAGAGGGTCATCCCTCAAAGGAATGCCCATTTTCAAGACGGCACTAGAGGTTTATCTGCCGCTTGAAATTGTTGGAACGGGTGGAGCAGGTGTTGTTTATAAAGTTGAGGCCGAGGACCATCAAATTTTCGCCGTAAAGTGTTTGGACCCGCGGAGAGTTACGACCGCGAAGCGGAAGCGTTTCAAGACTGAGTTGCACTTTTGCTCGAAAAACGAGCACAGGAATATCATTACTGTGCTGGACCAAGGTGTCGTCTTAATTGACGGAGAAGATGCAGCGTTTTACGTGATGCCGTATTATGCAGCGACTCTCCGCGAGTTGATGAAAGCAGGTATTTCGAGTGAAAAGATTTTGCCTATTTTTTCTCAGATCCTCGATGGAGTTGAAGCTGCCCACCTCAAAAATGTCTGGCATCGCGATCTAAAGCCTGAAAACGTGCTTTACGACACCTCAAGCCAGACCGTCCTGGTTGCCGACTTCGGCATCGCACATTTCGGGGAAGAAGAGCTTTACACGCTGGTGGAAACGAAAGTACACGAACGACTCGCGAACTTTCAGTACGCTGCTCCTGAACAACGTGCGCGGGGAAAAACCGTCGATCACCGAGCAGATATTTTCGCTGCAGGGCTCATTCTCAACGAGATGTTTACCGGCCATATCATTCAGGGCGAAGGGTACGCGCGCGTGGGAAAAGTCGCGCCTGAATTCTCTTATTTGGATGAGATCATCGCTAAGATGGTTCAGCAATCTGCCGAAGACCGCCCGAATTCCATCGCTGAGATTAAACAAGTCCTCATAGCCAGGGGGAATGAATTCGTTTCGCTCCAAAAGCTTAGTGCTCTTAGGCAAACAGTCGTGCCTGCCGCGGCTGTTACACATCCGTTTCTCAACAATCCCCTTAAGCGAGTAAGCGTTGACATCCGGGGAAATTCGATCGTCGCGCTTCTCAACGATGAACCGATGGCCGACTGGCTTAGAATTTTTGTGCGGCAACGCGTAGGGTCTTTCGTTACGGGCTGCGAACCAGCGAACTGGCGTTTTAACAAAAATGAGGCCGCCGTAGCGCTTCGACCTGAGCGCCTCGAGGCAGAGGCCCGCTCCGTCGTAAGGCATTTTGATTCGTACGTCGAACATGCCAACTCGCTGTTCCGCGAGCATCTAGAAGTTACTGCCCGGCAGCGCGAGGAGAACGAGAAGCGCGAACTCCAAAAAAGAATTGAGGAGGAACAAAGACGACTAAGAATACTTGGAAGTCTCTGAAGACAAGTGCGTATGACAAGGCTATTGTGGATACGTTTGCGTAATTGCCGCGTGCCCCATACGCCGTTTTGTGCGTGTGGGGCTTTTGATGTTTCGTCGTCTCGTTGGAGTCGCGCGCTTCGTGGTAAACTTCGGGCGTGGAGCTGACGCTGCATATTCCGGATGATGTGGCACGGCGGCTTTCGGCTGCGGGGAGCGATCTGTCGCGCCGGGCGCTGGAAGCGTTTGCCTTGGAAGAACACAAGGCGGGCCGATTAACCGAAGCGCAGTTGCGGCAGGTTTTGGGCTTCGAGACTCGCGATGAACTTGACAGGTTCCTGAAGGCTCATGAGGTGTGGCTGAACTTCACGCGGGAAGACCTGGAGCGAGAACGCGCCGCACTTCGGCGATTGGGTTTTGTAACGTAAATGCGGGTTGTTGTTGCCGACGCGACTCCGCTTCACTATCTAATTTTGATTGGCGCCATCGAGATTTTGTCCCGCCTATTCGAGAAAATTCACGTTCCTATCGAAATTCGCGACGAGCTTAGCCGCGATGCCTCGCCGCAGACGGTGCGGACCTGGATGCAGCAACCTCCTGAATGGCTTGTTATCCACCCTGCACCTACAGAGGATCCGTCTCTCGCAGCATTGGATGCAGGCGAGCGGTCGGCCATCCTGCTTGCGGAATCCATGCATGCAGAACTGTTGTTGATCGATGAGCGCGCGGGCGCAAACCTGGCCCAGCAAAGGGGGTTGACGGTAACGGGAACGCTCGGAGTGCTTGATTTGGCGTCCCGTGCGGGCCTTATTTCCCTGCGGGACGTGTTTGCACGATTGCGAGGCACCAATTTCCGTTATCCACCATCGCTACTGGAAATGCTTCTCGAAGAGGAGGAGAGGCGCAAGAAGGGGGACGTGTGACGTAAAAAGAAAAGTGAAGAGAGATTTCATCGCTCACAAAAATCGTGAGCGATGGCGCAGCGGTTCTCTCTTCGCAGGCCGACACGTTCGCAGGAGCGAACGTGAAAGGAAAAGGCGTCGGCCTGCTGCGTTCGAAATGACCGTGGGGGAGCGTGTTTACGGTGGCTAGGCGGCGGAGACGAGGATGCGGGAGGGCTTTCTGGAGCGGGGCTTGGTGTGGGGGCGGATGACGATTTCGATGTCGCAGCCGAGGCGGGTGAGGAAGTGCATGAGGCGCTCGACGGAGAAGCCGTCGAGGCGATAGTGGGAGAGGGCTGAGATTTTGGGCTGGTTGATGCGGAGATGGCGGGCGGCGCGGGATTGGGAGAGGCGGAGATCGGCGAGGATGCGGTTGATGGCGACGGCGAGACGGACTTTGGTGTGTTTTTCCTGGGCGTTGGGGAGGCGGAGATCGGCGAAGACATTGCCGGAGCTTTTGAGGATGGGAATCTTACCGTTGTTCCTTGGCATGGCGTTCCTTGGCATGGCGGGCCTCATATTCGACGCGGGCTGCGTGCAGCCTTTGCGAGATTAGCCGGACATCCTTCTGAGATGTGCGAATACCGCTGGGCGATTTCTTCTGAAAAACATGGAGTACATAGATGGCCTCGGCAAACTTAACCGTATAAACGGCACGATAGGTGCCACCCCGAAAGTCTTCGACAACCTCCAGAACGCCTGGTCCTTCACCCTTCCACGGCTTCGCGGCCGGATGCTTGCCGCCGAATTGTGCCACGCTTAACGCGACACCGATGGCGTCCTTTACGGGCTCGGGAAATTGCTGAAGATCCTCCTGCGAGGATGCGACCCAGAACAGCGGCTTTTCGCCGCTCGCGCGAACCAGACGCGTCATCGCATTATCCCAGAACTGGGATAGGATGGCAAGGCCATGATTCCCAGCGGGAATGAGCCGGCGAGCATAGAACTGGCATATTTATACTATTACGTTAGATAACGCTAGAGGTTTATTTGTCGTTATGGACCTGACTGCGCGGAGCCTTGTCCCGGAATTTAGAGCGGTGGCGTGACGCCAAAGGGGAAAGACGGCTGTCCCAAAACTGCTCGTCGGTACAGATGACAGTGCACTGTGCGGGAGGTAGCTTGGCAGACGGGGCTCCAACTGAAACCTACAGATTCTCGAAAGAACATTATGCGTTTCCTACTAAACGTATTGGTTGTGGCGGCGTTCGGTGCGATGCCGCTGGTCAAAGCCGCGCAACAACCGGCGGCGCAGCAACCCGCGGCTCAAGAACCGGTTGCCCAACAACCGGCAGCAGCGCAACAGACGGGAGCTCAGCAATCCGCTGCGCAACAGCCGGTGGCCCAAGAACCGGTTGCCCAACAACCGGTCGCGCAACCCGCAACCCAGCCACCCGCAGCCCAAGAACCGGCGGCGCAAGAACCAGTAGCGCAACAAGCCGCAGCCCAACCACACACAGCCCAACTGCCGACAGAGAGCCAGGTTGTGGACAAAATTGTGACCCGCGAGCAGGAGGAAATGCGATTGATCCGCCAATTCTCGCCATTGGTGGAGACGTATGTCCAAAACTTCCGCGCAGACAAGCACCGGGGAGCAGTGCCGGACGGCGACAAGTATTTGCTCGGGCGGGCCGATTTTACGCGTGGCGTGGAGGTCGTCTCTCTGAACGACACGCAAAGTAAGAACAAGAACTTTTTCGGATCCATGGGGAATCTCTTTGCTTTCGGGAAGCAGTATGTGCCTGCCGGATTTTTGCAGATGGTCTTCATTGACAGCGACGGGTTCAACCAAGGGAACTACAAATTCACCTACGTGCGGCGTGAATTCCTGGGCGAGGTGCGTTGCCTCGTGTTTGACCTGACGCCGCTGCCGAAGACCGGCAAAGGACGGTTCGTTGGGCGGATTTGGGTAGAGGATCAGGATTTTTCGATCGTGCGCTTCAACGGGAGCTACGGCCCCGCGTCCTTAACCAGCTACTACTTCAGTTTCGACAGCTGGCGGGTGAATGCCGGAAAGAAACAATGGCTTCCGGCGCTCATCTACAGCCAACAAGGCGATTTTCAGGACGCCCAGACGAAGAGCATGGCGTTCAAGCCATTCAAGGCGCAGACGCGGCTTTGGGGCTACTCCCCTGGCGGCGCTGGGGAAGAGCAAGAGCTGACCAAGGTGCTAGTGGAAACGCCGGTGAAGGATCAGGCGGACAAAGCCGACGACTACTCGCCTCTGCTGGCCGAGCGTTCGTGGACCCGGCAGGCCGAAGACAACGTCATGGACAGCATGGAGCGGCTGGGGTTGATGGCGCCGCGCGGGGACGTGGATAAGGTGCTCGAGACGGTGGTCAACAATCTGGAGGTCACGAATGACCTCGACATCCAACCGGAGGTGCGCTGCCGCGTGATTATGACTTCGACGCTGGAGTCGTTCACGATCGGGCACACCATCGTGCTGAGCCGCGGACTGATTGATGTTCTCCCCGACGAGGCTAGCCTCGCGGCAATCGTCGCGCACGAGCTCGGCCACGTCTTGCTGGGGCATCACATGGACACGCAATTCGGGTTCTACAATCACTTGCGGTTTGACGAGAAGGAAGCCTTCAGCCACTTTGGTTTTGGCCGCACGCATGAAGAAGAGCAGGCAGCGAACCAGAAGGGTGCGGAACTGCTGAGTAAATCGCCGTACAAGGATCAGAGCGGGACTGCCCGGCTGTTCCTGCAGGCGCTGAAGGACCGGTCCAAGGATATTCCCAACCTGATCAGCCCACACTTGGGAGACCGGGTGCCGACAAATTTGGCCATCGCTTCCGAGTCCTCGGCAAGTGCGCCTGCGGAAAAGCCGGCGGGGAACGGCATTGCGGCGCTGCCGCTAGGCGGTCGCGTCAAGATCGATCCGTGGACTGGTCGCTTGCAGATGCTCAAGTCCAAACCGGTGAGCGCGGTGGCTGACTACGAGAAAATACCGTTCGAGGTCACTCCGTTCGTGCTGTTTCTCACTCGCCAAGGGGACTCGACATCCACGGAAGTAGTTGGCGCGGCGTCTGCCAAACCAGATACAAATACAAGACCCTAATCGATACCGAGTCTTTTACCCTATTTATTTCGTGCTGTGAGATGCTCGCCGAGCGAGTGCTTCTGCCTTTTCCCGGGAACCAACTTCCCCATCCACATAGGGACGGACTGATGACGAATCCGGCCTGCTACAACTCCCTGATTGTCAATTAGCTCGCAGGAACTCGGCTAGAGCGAGTGTGCAATGCTGCGAATTGTGCGGCGTCCGAGGTATAGTTGGCGAGCGGAGAGCTGGAAATGGCTGGCACAAATTTTCAGGGATTGACGGTGCTGACGCTGGAGAGCCGGCGGGGGCAGGAAATGAGCCGGTTGATTGAGACGTATGGAGGCAAGCCGGTTCACGCGGCGGCGATGCGTGAGGTGCCGCTCTCTTCGAATGTGGATGCGTTGAAATTTGCTGACGCGCTATTCGATGGGAAATTCGATGTGGTGGTGTTTCTGACCGGTGTGGGAGCACGCGCGCTTTCGAAAGTTGTTGAAGGCGTGCACCCTACGGAGAAGTTTTTCGAGGCGCTGAGAAAAGTTTCTGTTGTGGCACGAGGGCCGAAGCCGGTGGCTGTGCTGCGCGAATGGAAAGTGCCGGTGACGATCGCCGCGCCGGAGCCGAATACGTGGCGCGAAGTGCTGGGGGCGGTTGACGAGAACAAACTGAATTTGCGCGGCAAACGGGTTGCGGTTCAAGAATATGGCGTTTCCAACCAGGACCTGCTGGAAGGATTGCGGGAGAGAGGTGCGCTCGTAACGCCCGTGCCGGTGTACCAATGGGATTTGCCGGAGGATACGGCTCCGCTGCGAGCGGTGGTGGAGGAAGTGATCGCGCGGAGGATCGACGTGGCGCTGTTTACGACCAGCGTGCAGGTTCAGCATCTGTTCCAGATGGCGGAAGGAGAGGAGAAGAAAAGCGGACTGAAAGCGGGCTTAGGGCGCGTGGTAAAGGCTTCGATCGGGCCGACGACTTCGGAAACCATGCGCAGTTACGGATTGGCGGCCGACCTGGAGGCTTCGCACCCGAAGATGGGGTTTCTGGTGAAGGAAGCGGCGGAACGGGCGGAGGAACTTCGTCAGCAGATTCAATCGCGGTCGAAGTGATTTATTCTCAACCTCGATTGGTGTGTAAAAAGCAAGTTAATGTGGCGAAGTGAGCGGCGAGATTTGCAGGCTCAAGAGTGCTTGGGGATTTGACCGTGAAATTCGGCGGTGGCGGGCCTCAACGGGTCAGTCGTGAAGGCCGAAGCGGGTCAGCAATTCGCGGCGGCCAAGTTTGGTGATGGTCAGAGCGCGGCTGTCGAGATCCTGAACCAGCCAGCTTCGTTTCAGTGCGACGTTCAGCAAGGCAGCGCCGACCGCACCGCCGACATGCGGCCTCCGCTCACTCCAGTCGACACAAGCGTAGGCGAAGCGACGGCGTAGCGTGCGAGTTGCTTCGATGTCAATTCCAAGAGCTTCCAGGGATTTAGCGCCGCGTGGGGTGAGGTCGTAGGCATTATCGTCGCCTGCGCTGGCCGACAGCCAGCCTAATATCTTGAAGCGGTCATGCAGCGAGACGCCCAGGCTGCCTGCGATGTGATCGTAGCAAGTCCGCGCGGCGCGCAGGCGATTTGGCGTGTTGGGCACAAAGACGTCGCGGGAGCCGCCGGCGAGGACGCTCAAGGCTTCAAGGGCGGCGGCCACGTTGGCACCTTCCAAACTGTAGTAGCGATGTTTTCCCTGGGCGAACACTTTTACCAAGCGCTGCGTCTGGAGGCGGTGGAGGTGGACGCTGGCGGTGGAGGGAGTTACGTCAGCGAGCATCGCAAGCTCGGTGCTGGTGCGTGCGCGGCCGTCCACGAGGGAGTAGAGCATGCGTGCGCGGGCGGGTTCGCCGATGGCAGCGGCAATTTTGGAGACGGCAGTATCGGCGTGGTCTTCGGCATTCACAGTGACATCCATACTTTGATGGTAGACGAAGTGTTCCTGTAAGACAACAAGCATACTCCTACGCATGTGGCCAACGAAATCTGCGACGGGGCACGCAACTCAGCCTGCGAGCAAGCGCATCAGCCGGCGCGAAGTCATCGGGGGAATGGTGGCGACGGTCGCGGCGCTGAGTGTTGCCGGCGACGCAAGGACCAAACCAGCCACGAAGGGGACACCCATGACGATCATGTGCGTCATACGCTACCAGATCGATCCATTTCAGCGAGATGCGTTCAAGAAGTACGCCGAAAATTGGGGCCGGATTATTCCGCGATGCGGAGGACATCTTGTGGGCTATTTCCTGCCGTATGAAGGAACGAATGATGTGGCATGGGGGTTGATCGCGTTCGACAGCTTGGCTTCGTATGAGGCCTATCGAACGCGGCTGAAGGCGGATCCGGAAGGGCGCGAAAACTTCGCGACATCACAAGCAAAACGGTTCATTCTTCGCGAAGAGAGAAATTTCGTCGAAGTGGTGGATGGAACGTTCGGCATTCCCGCTACATTCCCTGCCGCGCCGTGAGGAGGGAGGCATGGCGGCGGGGCTTGCCGAAACGGGTGATTAGGGAGGAAACGAAATGATCGAGAATCGGTCCGTACCGCCGGATACAGTGTTGCCGCATGTGAGGTATCAAGATCTGGCTAGCGCCATTGTGTGGTTGAGCAAGACATTCGGATTCCGAGAGCACTACCGCTATGGCGAACCGGTGAGCGGAGCGCAGGTGCATCTCGGCAACGCCTGGATCATGCTTAAGCAAGCGGGGATAGGTTGCGCGAGCCCGGCGAAACTTGGCTACGGAACGCAGAGTCTGACCGTGTTCGTTGCGGATGTGGAGGGACACTTTCGGAGAGCGAAAGCGGCGGGCGCTAAAATTCTGGAGGAGCCACACGAGACGGTATATGGCGAGTTCCAATATGCGGCCGTGGATCTGGATGGGCATCACTGGCTGTTCTCGCGGCACGCGCGGGATTTGAGCCCTGAGGAATGGGGAGCCACCGTTGCGGAAGACGCGCGTCCCGTCCAAAAGTAGAAGATTTTGGATGCGGAAAGCGCTATGTAGTACGCTCTCGGCGCTAGCGGGGAGCGAAATGAAAATGAACATGCGAATGAGAATGAGAATGAGTGGGATGGCGTGCGCGGCAGTGCTTTTGCTGACGGCTCGCGCGAACGCAGCGCCATTGCCGCAAGCGGTCGGCGGAAAATTCGAGGTGTCATTTCCTGCGTCGGCGCATGCGGGGGCAATTACGGGGCGCGTGTTTGTGGTGGTCAGCACGAAAGATAAGCCGGAGCTACGGCTGCAGGCTGGGAACTGGGGCGACTCGGGGCCGTTTTTTGGTGTTGATGTGAACGCGCTAATGCCGGAGCAGAGCGCGGTAATAGATGCGAGCACGCCGGGCTCACCGGTGCGGAGTTTGCGCGAGATTCCTGCTGGAGATTATTACGTACAGGCGCTGGTGAACATTTATACGGAGTTTCATCGCGCGGATGGGCATACAGTTTGGTTGCACATGGATCAGTGGGAGGGACAGCACTTCAATCGGTCGCCGGGGAATTTGTACAGCGAAGTGCAGAAGGTGCATTTGGATCCGGCGGCGGGTTACGACATCAAGTTGAGTTTGACGAAGGTGATTCCTCCTGTGGAAGTGCCGGCGGACACGCCGTGGGTAAAGCACATCAAGATTCAGAGCGAGATGTTGACGAAGTTCTGGGGACACCCGATGTTCATCGGGGCGATTGTGCTTTTGCCGAAAGGATATGAGGAACATCCGAACGCGCATTATCCAGTGATTTATGAGCATAGCCATTTCAGTTTGCGGAACCCGCTGGGATTCACGACAGAGAGCCCGGCGATTCCTGCGGAGATGCGCGCGAGGATGGCGGATCTTAACCGTGAGACGGGGCCTGAGTTTTCGCAGCTGTGGATGGGAGACAATTTTCCGCGCGTGATCGCGGTGACATTTCAGCATCCGACGCCATATTACGACGATTCGTATGCGGTGAACTCGGTGAACAACGGGCCATATGGGGATGCGCTGGTTAAGGAGATGATTCCTTATTTGGAAGCGCATTTTCGGATGGTTTCGAAGCCGTACGCGCGCGTTTTGACGGGTGGATCGACGGGAGGATGGGAGTCGTTAGGCGTGCAGGTGTTTTATCCGGATTTTTTTGGAGGGACTTGGACGCTTTATCCGGACTCGATTGACTTTCGGCGTTATGGGACGGTGAATGCGTATGAGGATGACAACGCGTTCTTTGAACCGGGGCACACGTGGGTGCAGGTGCCTCGCTATATCATGCGCACTTCGGAGGGGCAGGACGAGATTGCGATTCAACAGTTCAGTCAGATGGAAGATGTTTTGGGGAGCCACAATCGCTCGGGGGAGCAGATCGAGATTTGGGACGCGGCGTATGGGCCGATTGGGGACGATGGGTATCCAAAGCCTTTGTGGGATAAGAAGACCGGGAAGATCGATCACAGCGTGGCGATTTACATGCGCGACCACGGGTACGACTTGAGCTACAACATTCGAACAAATTGGGCGACGCTTGGGCCGAAGCTGCGTGGCAAGATTCATGTGTATGTGGGAGACATGGACAATTTTTATTTGAACCTGGCGGTATACAAGCTGGAAGAGGAGATGAAAAAGCTGACGAATCCGGCGTGCGATTGCGATTTCCAGTATGGAAGGCCGATGAAGGGCCATGGATGGCAGCCGACCACGACGGCGAATTTGGTGAAGTGGATGGCGGAGCATGTGGAGAAGAACGCTGGGGGAGAGGATACGAAGCAGTGGCACTACTGAAGAAATGAGGGAAGGACGTGAATCGTGAATGAGGTAGAGGAGGTAAAGGAACGGAATGCAAGAGTGCATGCGCGTGGTTTGCGAGGTATGCTGGGAGCGTGAGAATTGCGATTGGGGAATTGAGATAGGCCATGTTTGAAAATCTGACAGAGAAGCTGCAACGGACATTTAAGAATCTGCGCGGGCAGGGGAAGCTCACGGATGAGCACCTGGACGTGGCGCTGGGGGAGATTCGCGAGGCGTTGCTGGAAGGCGACGTCAACGTTGGCGTGGCCGACGAGCTTTTGGCGAATATTCGCAAGCAGGCGCTGGGTAGCGAGGTGATGCTGCAACTTTCGCCGGACCAACAAGTGGTCAAGGTGGTGCGCGACGAGTTGTCGGCGATGCTGGGAAAGCATGCCAAGCCGTTGTTTGCTTCGCGGCCGCCTTCCGTGTGGATGATTGTGGGGTTGCAGGGGTCTGGTAAGACGACAACTACGGGCAAATTGGCGAAATGGCTCGTGCAGCATGGGCACCGGCCGCTTGTCGTTTCGACTGACGTTTACCGGCCTGCGGCGCGCGAGCAGTTGGCGCAAGTGGCGAAGGCTGTGGGCACGGCGCTCTGGCCTGGGGCGGGGACGGACAAGCCGCTGGAGATTGTGAAGGGCGCGATCCGGGAAGCGAAGCTTTCAGCGTGCGACGTGATCCTGGTGGATACGGCCGGGCGTTTGCATATCGATGACGACTTGATGAGCGAATTGAGCATGTTGAAGAAGGAGCTGTCGCCTAGCGAAATTCTGTTTATTGCGGATGCGATGATTGGGCAGGACGCGGTGCGGTCGGCGGGCGAGTTTCATAAGCGGCTGGGACTCACTGGCGTGATTCTGACGAAGCTGGACGGCGATGCACGCGGCGGGGCGGCGCTTTCGATTGGGAAAGTGACCGGAGCGCCGGTGAAGTTTGTGGGATTGGGCGAAAAATACGACGCGCTGGAGGGATTTTATCCGGAGCGGATTGTTTCGCGCGTGCTGGGGATGGGCGACATCATGTCGCTGATCGAGCGGGCGGAGCAGACGGTCGATAAGAAGGCTGCGGCGGAACTCGAACGCAAACTGCGCAAAGAGGGATTCACGCTGGAAGATTTTCGCGACCAGTTGAAACAGATTCGCAAGATGGGGCCGCTCGAGCAGCTCGTGGACATGCTGCCGAAGATGGGGCCGCTGCAGAATTTGCCGAAGGACGCGAAGGTGGATGAGGGAAAGCTGAAGCAAGTCGAGGCGATCATCAACTCGATGACCAACCAGGAGCGGCAGGACCACAACATTATTGACGGAAAGCGGCGAAAGAGGATCGCGAAGGGCAGCGGGACGACCGTGCAGGATGTGAACCAGGTTTTGAAACAGTACCTACAGATGCGGACGATGATGAAGCAATATGGCGCGATGGCGGCGCGAGCGAAAATGAAAGGATTGGGGAAACTCGCGGGACTCTCCTGACACGCGGGTTTATTCTTTCGGCTTCAAATTCAAATAGAGATCGGCAGTTGTCACGGCGAGCGCTTCTGGATCGAGATCGGTGCGATTGCAGAGGATGATGATCGTCAGATGGTTGGCGGTGAAGCGTTCGATGATGGTGCGGAAGCCCATCGTGCTTCCGGTGTGCCACATGCGCGGAATTCCCCAATAGGAATCCAGGAACCAGCCGAATCCGTAAGAGACGGGCTTGCCGGGATGCAGGTTGTCGCCGTTGGCGGCGACGGGCCAAAGAGTGGGTTTGCCATTCGCTAATTTTGCCGGCACGAGCGCTGGGACCATTTCTTCATCGCTGAGCAGAGTGTGATTTCGCAGCGCGTCGTCCCACTTAGCGAGATCTTCGAGATTGGAATAGATGCCGCCGTCGCCTAGCGTGGCGGACGTTGAGCTTTGATCGGTTTCCTTCAGCGCATCGCCTTCTCTTGTGTGGCCGAAGGCGCGGTTCACGACTTCATTCTTTCCCTTTTGATAGACGACGGTGTGATCCATGTGGAGCGGTCCGAAGATTCGCGCGTGGAGAAAATCGCCGTAGGGTTGGCTCGACGCTTTGGCGACGATGAGGCCGAGAACAACGTAACCGGAATTGCTGTACGACCAGCTTGTGCCGGGGGCGAATTGTCCTTTCGTTTCTTTTTCTAAAAGAGTAAGAACCTCGTCGTCCTGGATTTGGTGTTCTGGCGACCAGAGCGGGCCCCTGATTTTTTCTTCGGCTTCCATCAAGTCTTCGTAGTCTGGCAAGCCGCCTGTGTGATTGAGAAGATTGCGGATGGTGATGTTTTTGCCGTAGGCGCGGAAATCCGGGAATATTTCGGTGAGGGACTGCTCGTAGCGGAGCTTTCCGTCGTGGACGAGTAACATGACGGCCATGGCGGTAAACTGTTTGGTGAAAGAGGCTAGGCGGAAGTTGGCGTGCTGGTCGATTTTTGACTTGGTTCGCAAATCGCGGACGCCGTAGCCTTTTTCGAAGAGTGTGCGGCCGCCTTTGCGCACAAGTGCCGCCAAGCCGGGCGCTTGCTCTTGCGTCACAGCCGAGAAAATGGAGTCGATTTGATTTTCAGATGGTGAGACCGGGACCTGCGCAAGGGACTCGACGTCAGAAGAAAGAAAGACGATGGCAAGAACGGTGAGTAACACGCGCATTGGGCCTCCCCGAGACGCTCGGCAGGATAGCACTTCCCCCGCGCGTTCATCTGCCCGTAACACGGCTGCGGTATCTCTCTTGGTCCCCTGAGAAAATCTATGACACGCTCTGCGCTTGACGATCCGCGCTTCTATCTCAACCGGCACCTGGAATGGCTGGAGTTCAACCGGCGTGTGCTGGAGGAGGCACGGGACATTGGGAACCCGCTGCTGGAACGGGTGAAATTTCTTGCCATCACGGCGAATAATCTCGATGAATTTGTCGAGGTGCGCGTGGCCAGTTTTCTGCAGCGGATTGAACACGGATCGCGCGAGATTGGTCCTGACGGACTAACCGCGGCGCAGGAGTTGGAGAAAGTGTCTGCGGCCATGCACGTGATGGTGCGCGATCAGTACAAATGCTGGAACGATGAGTTACTTCCCGCCCTGGCGAAGGCGGGGATCCGCGTCTTGCCAGCAAGCGAGCTGGAAGGAAAAGCGGCGCAGGCGGCGAAGACGTTTTACGAGCGGCGCGTGTCGCCGATGTTGACGCCGGTGACGGTAGACCCTTCGCATCCGTTTCCGCACGTTTTGAACAAGGCGTTGTGCATTGCATTCCTTTTGCGGCGGCGACGAAGTGGAAACGGGAAGCCATATTTCGGAGTGCTTACCGTACCGCGCGCGTTGCCGCGTCTGATGCGTTTGCCCGCGCCTGACGGCAGCATTCACTATGTGGCACTGCAAGAAATCGTTTCCGCGCACGCCGCGAAGCTGTATCGGGGGTATGAGATTCTGGCCTCCGCGCCTTTCCGCGTCACGCGAAACAGCAATCTTTATCTGGAAGAAGAAGAAACGCGGAGTTTGCTGGATGCTGTCGATTCGCAGGTGTCGCAGCGGCGCAAGGGTGACGCGGTGCGTCTGGAAATCGCGGCCGACGCGCATCCGGACATCATCAACCGGCTGGTCTCGACATTCGAATTAGACGAATCGCTGCTTTTTCGGGCGCATGGACCAGTAAACTTGCAGCGACTCTTTCATCTCTATGAGGAGACGCCGCGGCCGGATTTGAAGTACCCGCCGTTCGCGCCACGCCAGGTGCGCGTGGGGCATGATGCTGATTCGATGTTCGAAGCAATTCGCCGCCAGGGTTTTTTGCTGCACCATCCTTACGACTGCTACGACACGGTGGTGAATTTTCTGCAAACCGCGGCGCACGATCCGCGCGTTCTGTCCATCAAGCAGACGCTCTACCGGACGAATTCGGACTCGCCGATTGCGCGGGCGCTGTTGGACGCGGCCGGAAAAAAAGAAGTGACCGTGGTTGTGGAATTGAAGGCCAGCTTCGATGAAGCGACTAATATCCGCTGGGCGCGGAGCTTCGAGGATGCGGGGGTGCAGGTTTTTCACGGGCTTGTGGGGCTGAAAACGCACGCGAAACTTATGCTGATCGTGCGGCAAGATCCGGATGGCAAGATTCGGCGGTACGCGCATCTGGGCACGGGGAATTACAATCCTTCGACGGCGCGGTACTACAGCGATCTGAGCCTGCTCACGAACGACGAGGCGATCACTTCCGCTGTCCATGACGTTTTCAATTTTCTGACGGCGTATGCCGAGCAGCCGAATTACAAGCCGCTGCTGCTGGCTCCGCGAGATATGGCCAAGTCGTGCATCGCGCTGATTGACCGGGAGGCGCGCCACGCGCGGCGGGGACGGCCCGCGCGGATTATCGCCAAGGTCAACGCGGTTATCGATCCGCCTATCATTCGAGCGCTTTACCGCGCTTCGCAGGCAGGCGTGGAGATCGAGCTGATTGTGCGCGGCCAATGCGGGCTGATGCCAGGACTTCGCGGCGTGAGCAGCCATATTCGCGTGCGGAGCATCGTCGGACGGTTCCTGGAGCACAGCCGCATTTTTTATTTTGAAAATGGAGCGAAACCGGAAATCTATTTGGGGAGCGCTGACTGGATGCCGAGAAATCTATATGAACGAGTGGAAGTGCTGTTTCCGTTGAAGGACCCGCAGCATTGCGAGCGCGTTTGCAACGAGATTCTCTCCTCTTATCTCGCCGACACACGGAAGGCGCGCATTCTGGGCTCGGACGGCTGCTATTCGCGGCCGCGCGCAGTTCGCAACGGATACGGATTTTCCGCGCAAGAACATTTCATGCGGCTGGCCAGCGGCAATGGCGACCCCCAGCACATTCCCGCGCTTCGAGGCCAGGTCGTTTATACTCCCAGCAAAATGATTGCCCCCCCTGTTGGCGCTCCGGAAGAGGAAAGTTCGCTGGACTCGTCGAATGCAACCGTATGATTTGATCGTCATTGGCTCCGGACCGGGCGGCCAGCGTGCCGCTATTCAGGGAGCGAAGGCCGGAAAGCGCGTGGCAGTAGTCGAAAAGCAAGCCGCGATCGGCGGCGTGTGCATCAATACCGGAACCATTCCCAGCAAGACGATGCGGGAAGCCGTGCTGCATCTTTCCGGTTTCTACTCGAAGAGCTTCTACGGATCGAATTACAACGTCAAACAAAACGTGACGATGGCGGACTTGAACTTTCGCGTGCAGCGCGTGATCGAAAATGAAGTGGCGGTCACGCAGGACCAACTGAAGCGCAACGGCGTGGACGTGATCCACGGCTTCGGCAAATTCATCGACCCGCATCACCTTCGCGTAGAGAACGGCAACGGTTACATTGAACTGGAAGGGCAGTTTTTTGTGATAGCCACGGGGACGAAGCCGGCGGCTAATTCGAAAGTGCCCATCAACGGGCGGAATATCATCAACAGCGACCAAATCCTGACAATGCCGCAGATTCCGAGGACATTGATTGTGGTGGGCGGCGGTGTGATTGGGGTTGAGTACGCATGCATGTTTGCGACGCTGGGCGTGCGCGTGATTATAGTGGAAAAGCGGCCGCGCCTGCTGGAATTTGCGGATACGGAAATGGTGGAGGCGCTGACTTACCACATGCGCGACCACCGCGCGACGCTGCGGCTCAATGAGGAAGTCGAAAGCGTGGAGGAAACCGCTGAAGGAAAAGTGGCGGCGAATCTTGTGGGCAAGAAACGCATCAACGGCGATGCTTTGCTGTACGCGATTGGCCGGCAAGGGAATGTGGTCCAGCTCGACCTGCCGACTGCTGGCATCGAATGCGACGACCGAGGACGTATAAAGGTGGACGCGGATTACCGCACGACACAAGCGCACATCTTTGCGGTCGGTGACGTGATTGGTTTTCCGAGCTTGGCGTCAGTTTCGATGGAGCAGGGACGGATCGCGGCGGCGCGTGCGTTCGGGCTACAGGTGCAGACGGATCCCGCGAGTTATCCGTACGGAATCTATACGATTCCGCAGATTTCTTTTATTGGGAAGACGGAAGAGCAACTCACGGATGCCGACGTTCCGTATGAAGTTGGCGTAGCATATTACCGCGAGATTGCGCGCGGGCAAATCTCCGGCCACACCGATGGGCGCTTGAAGCTGCTATTTCATCGAGAGACGCTCGAATTGCTCGGCGTGCATATTTTTGGCGAAGACGCGGCGGAACTGCTGCATATTGGGCAAGCAGTCTTCAAGCTGAGGGGCAAGATCACCTATTTCATCAATACAGTCTTCAATTATCCGACTCTGGCGGAATGCTATAAGACTGCGGCGTTTAACGGATTAAACCGCCTGGGTTGAGCGGCGCAGACCCCCGTCATACTACGTAATTATTTCTAAGCCCAGCCTTGGCGGTATTCGCGGCGGAGGAAGTCGTTGGCCTGGGAGACGTTGGTAACGCGCATGTTGGCCCCGTCGTAATTGATCTTTTTTCCGGCGCGGAGTGCCACGACGCCGAGGAGCATGACTTCGGTGAGGCGGGCGGCGTATTCGAACGGGCAGGAGGTTTCGGTTTTGCCTTTGGCGGCGTTGACCCAGTTCATTTCGTGGTCTTCGTTTTCGATGCGCGGCAGTTTTTGCGGCGGCTTGCCGTAAGAATCGTGGAGCGATTTGGGCAGCAGGCGAGGCTTCAGCCCGTAGGTATCGTGGAGCAGCTTGCCTTTGCTGCCGATGAGCAGGGCGCCGCCACCTTTGTTCAGATCCTCGTCGCCGAGTTCTTCTGGTTTGTTGGGCATCAGGCCGCCGTCGTACCAGGTCAACTTGACAGGCGGCATGGAGCCGCGCGCGGGAAATTCGTAGAAGGTCTGGGTGGCGTGAGGGTAGGAGACACCGCTGAACGGCGTCGAGACGGTCTCTACGCTTGACGGCAAGCCGAGGTTGAGCGCCCACATGGAGTGGTCGATCAAATGGGCGCCCATGTCGCCGATCGCGCCAACGCCCCAGTCTGACCAGCCACGCCAGTTAAAGGGGTGGTAGATGGGGTGATAGTCGACGTGGGGACCGACGCCGAGAAAGAGATCCCACGAGAGCTTGTCTGGCACTGGAAAGTCGCCGGCCAACGCTGCGGCAAGGCGGGCGTTGACGCCTTGTCCGTTCCAGCGAAGAGTGTCGACGGGCTCTTTGAGGGCTTGAGGCCGCGGAACGCCTTGCGGCCAGAAGCCGAGGGGGCGATTTGTCCAGATGTGGACTTCGCGGACTTCGCCGATCGCGCCGGCCTGGATGTATTCGACGGTGGTGCGCGCGTCGTTGAAAGAATGGCCCTGATTGCCCATCTGCGTGGCGACTTTGGTTTCCTTGGCGCGACGCGACACCTGCCGGGCTTCATCAATCGACCAGGTGAGCGGCTTTTGAACGTAGACGTGTTTACCTAGAGCCATCGCGGCGAGGGCGATGGGCGCGTGCATGTGGTCAGAGGTAGCGACGAGGACGGCGTCGATGTCCTTCTGCTTTTCAAGCATCTCGCGATAATCCTGATAGCGCTTGGCTTTTGGCCAGTGCTCGTTTTTCAGGCGAATCATGCCCTCGAGGCGGATTTTGGCTTTGACGCGATCGAACTCGACGGGAGGCTGGCTGGGGCTGGGCTGTGGGTCGGGCTGGTCGAGGCGCTTTTGCAGATTTGGTATTTCAGTGTCGAATTTGTCAAATGATTTGGCGGCGTAACCCCAGTCGACGTCGCAGAGGGCCACGATGTTTTGGCTGGCGAGATTGATCAGATTGGTGCGGCCCATGCCGCCAATGCCGACACCGGCGATGTTGAGCATGTCGCTCGGGGGAGTAAACCCGCGTCCCAACACATGCCGTGGGACGATGGCAATCGCAGCGCCGCCGGCAGCGACGTTGGCCAAAAATTTGCGTCGTGACAGATCATTCTTTTTGCTCATGGGCTGTTCCCCTTTGCGCTCCGGGCATTATCGCGCTGTCGTCGGTACATTGCGATTGCTAAGTTCATGCGCAGCGGTATGGCGCTGCGCCTGGGCAGACCCTCGGGTATTGTGGGAAATTATTGCAGAGCATGGCCGATGCCAGGCGGGTACCACATAACAAACAGTTACCCACGACTCTTCGATTGCCGCAAGCAGCCCGGACAGGCTAATATATCTGTTGGAGGCATCAGTTAGTGCTCACTATTCGTTTGTCCAGGATTGGCAAGAAGAAGAAACCGTTCTATCGCGTGGTGGTGATTGAGAGCAGCAAGCCACGGGACGGACGTGTTGTGGAATTGGTGGGAACCTACGATCCGCTGAAAAAGCCCGCGGAGATTAAGCTCAACGCCGAACGCATCAAGCATTGGCTCGGAGTCGGTGCACAGCCCAGCGACACCGTTCGTAGCTTTATCGACCAGCAGAAGATCGCGTAATCCCAGCGAATTCACCGTCTCTTGCGCGGCCCCGGCCAGACCGGGGCACGTTTTCCACGTACCAGAAGTAGATCGAACACGTGGAGGTGAAGGATGAAAGAGCTGGTCGAAGCCATCGCCAAAGCACTGGTTGACCATCCCGAAGAAGTTCAAGTTCGGCCTGTCGACGGCTCGCAGGTAACCGTTCTTGAGCTACGGGTGCATCCCGAAGACCTTGGCAAGGTGATTGGGAGGCAAGGGCGCACGGCTAAGGCGGTGCGTACGCTTCTCGGCGCCGCAGGCATGAAGGTAAAGAAGCGCTACACGCTCGAGATACTGGAAGATTGAGCGCCGAAACCCAGCGTTGGGTGATTGTCGCGCGGATTCTGCGTCCCCGCGGCAATAAAGGCGAAGTGGCTGCTGAACTCCTCACGGATTTTCCCGAACGATTGACACGATTGACGGAGGTCTTTCTTGGCGCGAGCGGCGGCGCGCGCGCGGAAGAGCCACGCTTGACCGCGTTGAAATCCTGCTGGCTCAGCCAGAACCACAAGGGCCAGGCAGTTTTTCATTTTGAAGGTTGTAATTCGATTTCCGAGGCGGAGAAGTTCCGTGGTCTTGACGTACTGCTTCCCATTGAAAAGCGAGTGACTCTCGATCCGGGCCAGTATTTTGTGGATGAACTGATCGGGTGTTCGGTGTTCGAAAACTTTGGGGATCCACCGGTCGTTACTTCTTCGCCCTGTTCGTTGGCAACTGCTCCTGCTTTGCTGGGTGTAGTTAAAGAGGTACAAATTGCCGGCGAGGGAGTGGCCGGAACGCCGCTTCTTGTCGTCGATACTACTTCTGGAGAGCTTCTGATTCCGCTTGCCGAAGATATTTGCACGCGCATCAACACACCTGCCCGGCGAGTCGACGTCATGCTTCCTGATGGCCTCCGCGATTTAAATGAAAAGACCTGAGCTCGTGAGCAGCTTTTTTGCTGGCTGGCGATGTCCGCAAAGGCTGCGGGTACGTTAGACTGGCAGAGGCGATGCGCTTCGATTTGATTACTATTTTTCCGGAATTTTTTGCTGGCCCGCTGGATCACGGAATCCTGCGGCGAGCTCGGGAGACGGGCCTTGTCGAGGTCCACGTGCAGGACCTGCGCGTGTTCACCAAAGATCGGCACCGCAGCGTCGATGACCGGCCGTTTGGAGGGGGCGAGGGGATGGTGCTTAAGCCGGAACCGCTTTTTGAGGCGGCCGAATCATTGCTTGGGCATAGCTTGGGAAGCGCCGAGCAGCCAGCTTTGCTTGCTCCGAAGACGGCGATCCTCTTGATGTCGGCCGCGGGGAACCTTTTTCGGCAGGAAACCGCGCGACGGTATGCGCAGCTGGATCGCATCGTTTTCTTGTGCGGGCGGTATGAAGGAGTTGACGAACGCGTCGCCGAACATCTCGCCACGGAAGAAATTTCTGTCGGAGACTATGTGCTGAGTGGAGGCGAACTTCCTGCGATGCTGGTGGTCGATGCGGTGACGCGGCTTATACCGGGCGCGCTGGGAAATGAAGCGTCTTCGCAGAATGAGTCGTTCAGCGCGGCGCGGCGTTTGGATTTGCGAGGAGAGGGCGGGGCAAGCCCCGCTCCTGCAAGCGTTGAATCACGTACGGAGAGCCGCGCAGTTTTGGACTTTCCGCATTACACGAGGCCAGCCGATTTTCGCGGCTGGAAGGTGCCTGAGGTTTTGATCGGTGGCAACCACGCGGAAGTCGCGAATTGGCGGCGCGCCGCGGCGCTGGAGAAGACCCAGCGTAACCGCCCGGATTTATTGTTGCGCTGAAAATGGCTCGCGGTATACTGAGTATTCGGTGAAAGCAGTGATCCAGACCGGTCATTCGCGCGGCACGCGGGGCGTTTGCGCCTGCGGGCAGGCTTGCGCGTGTCCATGCTGCGCTTGTATGTGTACCGCTGCAAGCGGCATGGGAAGTCCTTCGGTCTAGCGCAAGACTAAACCTAAAAGGAATCCAGGGCCGCTCGGAATAAGCGGCCCTTTTTCATTGTTAAGTGAGTGAGGAGCACGGTGCCATGAGCAATGCGGCAAGCGGAAACGGTAAGGAATACGGCGCGGGGAAACCCATCGCCATCTACTATGAGCAGCAGCACTGGTTTCGACCGCTCTTCGAGCAGCTCGACGCGCGGGGCGTGAACTGGGTGAAGGTGGACGCGCGGAATCATCAGTACGATGTCGCGGCGAAGGAGCGCGAATATTCGCTGCTCTTCAATCGCATGAGCCCTTCCGCATGGCAGCGAGGCATCGGGCACGGGATCTTTTACACGCTCAACTATCTTTCTCATTTGGAAGAAAAGGGCGTCCGCGTTGTCAACGGTTCGCGCGCATTCACTCACGAAATTTCCAAGGCCTTGCAGTGCAGCGTGCTTGAAGCGCTGGGTTTGCAGTATCCGAGAGCACGCGTGATCAACCATCCGTCGCAAGCCCTGAGCGCGGCCGAAGCGATTGGATATCCGCTGATCATCAAGCCGAATATCGGAGGCAGCGGAGCGGGGATAAAGAAATTCAATTCGCCCGGCGAATTGCGCGGGGCGGTCGAAGAAAATAGCTTGTCGTTTGGAATCGACAACGTCGCGCTGGTGCAGGAATTCTTCACGGCGCGCGACGGCGTGATCACGCGCGTGGAAGTGCTCGGCGGCGAATATCTCTATGCGATTCAGATTCACATTACCGGCGACACTTTCGATCTTTGCCCGGCAGACATTTGCAAAAACACGAAGGGCGAGGAACTAACACGGCTGGCTTGCCCGGTGGACGCTCCGAAGTCGGGGCTTACGGTGGAAGCTTACGAGCCGCCGCGGCAAATCATTGAGGACGTCGAGCGCATCATGGAAGTCGCCGGCATTGAAGTCGGCGGCATCGAGTACGTCATTGATGATCGCACCGAACGGCAACTCTATTACGACATCAACGCGCTTTCGAATTTCGTTTCCGACCCGGAGCGCATGATCGGCTTCAATCCGTATGCGCGGTTGGCGGACTATTTGATCAGCGAAGCCCGAAATCATGAGGCCAGCCGGGGCGAACCGCTCATCTCCACCGGGAGCATTCGATGAGATACGGCTACTGGCTCCCCGTATTTGGCGGCTGGCTGCGCAACGTTGCGAACGAGAACATGGAAGCGAGCTGGCCTTACGTAAAGAAGCTCGCGCAACGAAGCGAACAGATCGGCTTCGACCTCACGCTCATCGCGGAACTAAATTTGAACGACATCAAGGGCGTGGAAGCTCCGTCGCTAGATGCGTGGTCCACCGCGGCTGCTCTAGCCGCTGTTACCGAGCGGATTGAGTTAATGGTCGCCGTGAGGCCGACGTTCCATCTCCCTGCGCTGCTCGCTAAGCAGGCCGCGAATATTGATCACATCAGCGGCGGCCGCCTTGCGCTTAACGTGGTGTCGTCGTGGTGGGCGGATGAAGCGAAAAAATACGGCGTCGGGTTTGAGCAGCATGACGACCGCTACGCTCGTACCAACGAATGGCTCGACGTGCTGCACGGCGTATGGGCGAAAGATCACTTTTCGTATATGGGGAAGTATTATCGCGTCGAGGACAACGTCCTTGAGCCCAAGCCCGTTTCAAAGCCGAACCCGACGATCTATGCGGGCGGCGAATCGCCTGCGGCGAAGGATCTCATTGCGGAGAAGTGCGACGCGTACCTGATGCACGGCGATCCGCCGGAGCGCGTCGGCGAAAAAATCGCGGATTTGCGCACGCGCCGCGCGCGGCACAATCTGCCGCCGATGAAGTTCGGCGTTGCGGGCTACGCCATCGTCCGTGAAACGGAGCGGGAAGCGCAGGACGAGCTGAAGCGCATAACGGATGTCCAGCAGTCCGCGGCCGGGTATGCCAATTACCAACAGTGGCTTGCGGGAACGCAGCTTGAGCAGCGTGTTTCCCTCGAAGACTACTCCGTTTCGAATCGGGGCCTGCGGTCGGGCTTGGTGGGCACGCCGGAGCAAGTTTCCGAGAGGCTCGCGCAATTTGAAGCCGTCGGAGTCGATCTCGTCCTGCTTCAATTCAGCCCGCAGCTCGAAGAAATGGAACGCTTCGCGGACACCGTGATTCGCCGAAGCGCGTCCGTGGCCACGCAGGCTTAGGCCAGAACGCATCTCTGGCTAACTCTGTTGTGGTGCGTACTCCGTTTCTTCAGGGACATCGGTCGGGCTTTCGAAATCGATTCGGTAGCCATCGGGGTCCGAGAAAGGCACGACCCACAAACCGTTTCCGACGAATGGGTTTCTACTAACCTTAATTCCCCGAGATGCCGCGTCACGATAGATCGCCAGCGCATCTTCGCACTGGAAACAGACCGATACGCCTTCCCCTACCTTGCCGCTCGGCTTCCAGGAGTCGTGTCCTTCCCTCCGAAATTCCTGCAGCATCAAAGCCGCGTCGCCGATCTCCAGCCAACACCAGCGAAGCTTGCCCTCGTCAATCCATTTCTTGGTCATGGCAAAGCCGAGACCGTGGACGTAAAAACGAAGCGATTCTTCCATATTCGAGACGTTGAAAAACGGCACGGCTTGCTTCACATTCGCTTGGGTCTTCTTTTCAACGCTCATGGTTTGAGTTCCTGAGGAGCATTCGTGATCCGCTGGTGCCAGACTCCAGGCGAAGCCAATACGGGTAATTCATAGCTCTAAGAAAGATCATAAGTCAATGAAAGGGCTACCCGCGTTTGAGCCGCATCCTTAGGCCGATAACTTAATGGCGCGACTTATAGGTATCCTCCTTTGACAGGTCCTCCCCCTCGTATACATTTGACCAACAGTGGCGAACTCTGACTCCCAATACGATAGCCAGCGGTTTCTGGCTGTCCGCCGGTTTCGAGACCTGCCAGACGCCCTCCTTTTCGAAAGCATTCTGGACTCTGCGGGTATTGAGTGTTTCCTAGCAGATGAGAACACGATTCGAATGGACTGGTTGTGGTCCAATCTTCTCGGCGGCATCAAGCTGTGCGTCAGAAAGTCGGACGCTGACGAAGCTTTGAGTTTGTTAGACCAACCCATTCTAGCGAGATTTGACGTAGAAGGAATCGGGGAGTTTCAGCAACCTAGCTGCCCCAATTGCAAGTCACTGGAAATCTCCTTCCAAGGATTGGACAAGCCAGTCGACTACACTCGGGCCCTTCTTGGCGGCCCTCGGCCGCTTCATCGCAGTCTCTGGGAGTGCGATTCCTGCGGTCACCAATGGCCGGAGTCCAAGGAGAAACCTCCGGCGAACGTTTTGATTTCAGCCTCCTCAATACTGATGATCGTGTGGACGGTGTTTATCTTTCTTGTTTGGTTGCTATTCCTGACTGAAGCCCTTCGCTCTGCCGCATCGCGCTAGCGGCAGTGTTAGGCTTTCCCGCCTTTGAATCCGCTAGGTAAATTGTGAATATTTGGCTATAATTGGCGTTTACCTTTGAAGAGCTGGCCCCGCCTGAGTGGGTCTGCAGGGAATACGAACATGAACCTGGTTATAGCTAAACTCCATGAAGCGCAACTGCGCAAAGACCTCCCCGAGTTTCGCCCCGGCGACACGGTGCGCGTCAACGTCCGCCTGAAAGAAGGCGAGGGCGAGAAGGAAAAAGAACGCCTGCAGGCGTTCGAAGGGGTCGTGATCTCAAAGAAGGGCCGCGCTTCGGGTGCCACGTTTACCGTGCGCCGCGTAAGCTTCGGCGTCGGCATCGAGCGCATTTTCCCGCTGCATTCGCCTTCGATCAGCTCGATTGAAGTGGTTGGTAAGGGCAAAGTCCGCCGCGCCCGTCTCTACTACTTGCGCGACTTGCGAGGAAAGGCCGCTCGCATCAAGCGCGCTGCCCGCGAAGAGGTGGCCGCCGTTGCAACGGCTGGCGCCGAAACCAAAGCCTAAGCGTAACTTCGCAATTCGAAACATTATCCCGAAAAGAGTCCCGGTAAAACCGGGACTCTTTCTGTTTTCATCTTCTGTTTTGGCTTGTCCTTTAGGAGGATGAGCGATTTCTCGCCTTCGCTTATCGCAAATTAGGGCTGCACGTTGGTGACGCCTTCCGCACCAGCCTTTGGAAAGTGCTTCTCGTACCACGCGATAGACCGGTCGGTCCAGTCAATCACATGTTTCGTCTCGCGGACGCCGTGGCCTTCGCGCGGGTAGCGCACGAAAACTGCCTCGGTTCCCACGTCTTTTAGCGCCACAAAAAACTGCTCCGCCTCGGCGATGGGTACATCGTTGTCATTTTCGCCGTGAATAAGCATTGTCGGCGTGTGCGCAGCGGCCACGTGCTTCAGCGCCGAGCGTTCCCACGCCACATCCATCAAATTGCCCTGATGCAAAAATTGGCCGAACTCCATCTCTTCATACTGGTTGTAGTAGGTCATGTAGTTGTAACTGATCAGGTTTGCGATGCCGGCGGTGGGGATGGCGGCTTTGAATTCATTGGTTTGGGTAATCAGCCAGTCCGTGAGCTGGCCGCCATAGCTCACGCCTTCAATGCCCATGCGCTCGCGGTCGATCCACAAGTAGCGGCGCACCGCTGCGTTCACGCCGTACAAAACATCCTGGCCTTCGTTGCCGTTCTGATCGCCGAAGACTGCGTCGGCAAACTTTTGCCCATAGCCCGTTGAGCCGCGAAAATTCACGTTGAGCGTCGCCCAACCGTGTGCGGCGTAGACCTGGTTCCTAAAATTAAACCCAGGCCCGTTCTGCCCGTGGGGCCCTCCATGAATATTTACGATGAGTGGATGTTTCGAGGTCGCGGTCATCCCCAGAGGCTTGGTGAGAAACGCTTCGACTTCAAATTTGTTGTCGTTGCTGACGAAAGTGAAAGACTCGACCTCGGCGACTTGTTTTCCTGCGAGCGCTTCCGCGTTCAAGTCTGTGAGCTTGCGCGCCGCAGCGCCGCCGGACTTGACGTAAAGCTGCGCCATATCGCGCGGGGACGTAAAGGTATAGGCCAGCGTGCCATCCTTGCCGACGGAAAAGCCGCCAACGCCGCCGGTATCTTTCACCACATATTCCGGAGCGCCGCCTGAAACCGGTAGCCGAACGAGACGATTGCTCCCCCGCTCTTGCACCGTGAAGTACACCGCGCTGCCGTCGGGCGCCCACTTCGGCGCGCCTTGCCGGTTATCAATTACCGCTCCGATTTCGCGGCGATTGCTGCCATCGGCGTTCATCATCCAGACGTGTGTGTCCTCCATCGTCGTCTCGCGATCAGTCAACCCACGCTTGGTGCCGCGATAGACGATGTGCTTGCCGTCGGACGACCAGAGCGGTTCGTACTCGTTGTATTCCGTGGCGGTCAGGCGGCGGATGCTGTTGTCCGCGACATTCAGCGCGAAAATGTCGTAGTTGAAAAACTCGTCCTGGTTTGGCTCACGGTTCGACGCGAACAGAATCTCTTTGCCGTCGGGCGACCAGTCAATGGAATGCTCGTCATAAATTCCCTGCGTCAGTTGGCGGATCTGCTTGGTGGCTACGTCCACGGCAAAAATGTGCAGGCGCTGGTTGTCGTTGAAGCGGGTCATGCCTTCCCCGGCATCGGGCTTATACAAGTAACGCGAGATGACCATGGGATCGCCGCTGGCTTCGGCGGCCCTTTCGTCCGGCGTGGAAGAAATGAACGCGATCTGTTTGCCGTCGGGCGACCACGTAACATCCTGTCCTTCTCCCGGCAAGGGACTGTTGGTGCCGTCCATTTTCTCGACGAGGGCCGTGATCTCGGAGCCGTCCGGTCGCGCTAAGAGCAAACCGTGTTTCTCCCCAACTCTTCCCTGGAACGCCAGCCACTTTCCATCGGGCGACCAGCGCGGATTGCCCGCCACATCCTTTTCGCCCCCGATGCGAATAGGTTTTTGCGTGGCAAGATCCATGATCCAGAGTTGCGGAGCAGGCCGCCCCGGTCGGTCGAACGAAATCACGGTGTAAGCGATGCGATGGCCGTCCGGCGAGAAAACGGCGTCTCCGACAAAGCGGAAGCGAGAGAGATCGCTGCTGACCAACCCTTGTGCCCTGCAGAATGGGGCCAGCACGAGAAGCGCCGTCAAACTCAAGAGGCAAAAACCCGATCGAAGCCAGCTAAATGGTGTGTATGGATGCATGAATTTCTCCTAAGACGTTATCGCTGCTAAATTTGCCCGGTCATGGTAGGTCTCCCGGCGTGCTCCGGTCAACGAGGCTTGCCAGGAAATCTTCATACCGCGGGTTTCCGGGACTATCGGGATGCAGCATCTCGATTGCATTACAAGTGAGCGACCGCAGTCCGTGCGCCGTGCTAAAATCTCGGCGCAATGGGCCGCCTCTGCTCCTCCCGTTTCGAGCGAGCGGCGCGACAACTCGGCTGGATGCGCATCGCCGGTCTCGATGAAGCCGGACGTGGCGCGCTCTTCGGTCCGGTCGTCGCTGCCGCGGTAATTCTCAATCCCAAACGCCGCATTGTCGGGCTAGACGATTCAAAAAAACTTCCCGCAGAGCGACGTACGGAACTTGCCGCGCGCATCCGCGAGCACGCCCTCGCCTGGGCCGTCGCGGAAATCGATGCCCAACGCATCGACGCCTGGAACATCTATCAAGCCAGCCGCCAAGCCATGACCGCCGCTCTGCAACAACTCTCTATCCGACCGGATTATTTGCTCATCGACGCCATGCAACTAGACGTTCTCATCGAGCAGAAATCTCTCATCAAAGGCGACGCGCGCAGCGTTTCCATCGCCGCCGCTTCCATCCTTGCCAAAACGCATCGCGACGCTTGCATGGAAAAGTGGGACGCCGTGTACCCGCAATACGGCCTCGCGCGCCATAAGGGCTACGCCACTCCCGACCACCTCGAAGCCCTGCGCCAGCATGGCCCCTCTCCGCTTCATCGCCATTCCTTCGCGCCTGTCCGCGACGCCAATTGCTGGGCCGCCGGAGCGACGCAAACACCGCTACCTCTTTCCTAATGCGTCACATAAAATCTCTGCCGGACATTCCCGAGGTTGCCAAGGATTTGGGCCTCAAGCGTGACAGCTACAACCTCCGCGACCTCTGGCAGCACGAAGACCTTGGTTCCAAGGAATCTGTCGAGATCGCTCTCCCGCCCCAAGGTCCGCGATCTACTGGGCCTCTGAAAAATGACGAACAATTTTGTTCTTGGCTGTCGCGTCACTCGCTCGGCAAATCGTACCGACGCGTTCATCGTCGTCCCGCTGGAGAGCATCAGCGGCCCTTCTTTCGCCCCCTCTAAAGCCCGAAAAACGCCACTACCCCGCTTCGCCTCGTCTTCGCCAACTAGTTTCCTAGTCCTAACGGGGATAACTGGCTGCTCACACCCATTTCTGGGTTCGTTGACTTGCCTTTTCCTGGCCTGCTAGCGTTAACAAGCACGACCTGTGTCTGCCTTCCCAACCTTTTGGGCGGGGGAGATATCCCCTGGCAGGCGCTGGACGCATCTTGTCCGGGAACACGAATGGCCTACAGCAAGAGCAAATACGTCGAATCCGCGCAGAAGCTGCTCAATCAGGGCAAAGTCCCTCAGGCCATCGCCGAATACCAGCAAATTCTCAAGTTTGAGCCGCGCGATCAGGTCACCCTAATGACCATCGGCGAGCTCTACATCCGCCAGGGTGAAACTTTTCAGGCCATCGATTACTTCGAGCGCCTCGCCCAGATTTTTGTCGGCGACGGTTTTCTCACCAAGGCTATCGCCGTCTACAAACGCATCGCCAAGCTTGCCCCGGAAGAGATTCGTCCTCTGGAAAAGCTCGCCGACCTCTACGTCCAGCAAGGCGTTATGAGCGAGGCCCGCCCGCTCTTTCTGCAACTTGCTGAAATCCATCTCAAGAACAACCGCCAGCCCGAAGCCGTCGGCCTTCTGAAAAAACTTCTCCTCGCGGAACCAGACAATCTCCGCATTCAGATTCGCCTGGCGGATCTTTATCAGGCTATGGGCCAGTCGCGCGAAGCTGTCGACACCTACGTATCCGCCGCCCAGCGCGCCCTTGCCCGCGGAGACCAGGTCGAATCCGATAAACTTGCCGACAAAGCTTTAAAGATCGATGCAAATTGCCTGGCCGCCACGATCGTAAAGGCCCGTTCTTTTTCCTCCCAGGGCAATCTCGCGCGGGCAGCGGAACTCCTCGAACATGCCTCCGACCTTGATAAGGGCGGCGAACAAACTGAGCTGCTCCTCGATTTTTATCTCAAAAGTGAAAATTGGGAGAAGGCCACCGCTCTCTCGCTCCGGGTTGTGGGAGCCGACAGCAAGAATTTTGGTCCAGCGCAAAAAATCGTCGAAGCGCTTCTCGAGTCAGCTCAGAGCGACCGCGCCATGGCTATCATCGGGCAGATTCGCGTTCCCATGATCGACGCCGGTGAGCATGAAGTCATCGGCCGCCTGCAAAGCGAGCTGGCCTCACGCATGCCTGGCCGCATCGAGCCGCTCGAATGGCTCGTCGACTTCTACGGCCGCACCAGCGATTCGTTCCGTCTTCCCGATGCCCTCGCCCAGTTGGGTGACGCGCTAGCCGCGGACAATCAGCTCGAGCGCGCCAAAACCATCTTGGAGCAGCTCGTCGAGCGCCAGCCCGATAGCGATTCCGCCAGGCGCAAACTGGACGGCGTCCTCCGCAAAATGGGCTTGCTTCCTTCCGAGCCAATCCCCGCCCCTCCCCTCGCTCCCACAGAGAATCTGCAGACAGATATCCCCAAGGCTCCTGCGCCAAAGCTGCGTCCAGAAGTGGAGACGGCCTTTACCCCCGTCGCCGGCGACAAGCTCGCTGCCGTCGCTGCCCCCTCCGAGCCTCCCCTTGACGAAGAGACCCAAAAGTTCATCGCCCAGTCCCTCACCGATGTGGACCTGTTTGCCAGCTACGGCCTCACACAAAAAGCCATCGGCCTCCTGGAAGCCATTTTGCGTCGCGCGCCTCGCCACACGCCAACCCTCGAAAAGCTCCTCGACTTCGTCCTCGGCGCGGGCGACGACCGCCGCACCGCCGAGCTTGCCGCCCAACTCGAGCAAATCCATATCGACCATGCGGATCTGCGCGGCGCCGAGCGCTTCGGCGAACTTCGGCGCAGATTCCAGCGCGCTGCCGGTCTTACCGATGCGGAATTGGCAGCCAGCAACGCAGTTCACCAGGCGCCTCCAGCGGCAACCATCCCGGAAATCCCCATGATGGAAGTCACCGCCGAGCCCCCGCCAATCGTAGAACAACCGGCCCCCAAGGCTGAAAAACCGGTGGCTGCCGAGCCGGTCGAAACCAGCGCCTCTTCAAAGGCCTCCTCCGTTCATGAGGAGGTCGACCTTTCCGATGAATGGGCGTCGATGCTGGAAGATTCTCATCCGGCCGAGCCTGCCGTAAAGCCGCCGCTGGCAAGGCCCGCCGCTCCTCCTGCCCATCCGGAGGTTGCCGCGGAGCCGGTCGCCGCCGACGAATTTTCGATCACAGAAGAGCCAGTCGCCCCTGGACCTTCCGCATCTCACGAGGTCGAGGGATTCGAACTACCCGCCGAAGCTCCTCCAGTGCTCGAGAAACAGCCAAATTCCTTTGCCGACATTTCCGCAGAGCTTCCTCCCGTTCACGAACCGAAAACCGCATCTCCCGCGCTCCAGAAAAGTCACTCCCCCGCAATCCCAGAAAAGCCGGTCGCTCCCAAACAGCCTGCCCCTCCCAAACAGCCTGCCCCTCCTGCCCCCGCTGAACCCGAATTCGAGCTTGAGCAGGATTTTGAGCTGGTCCTGGAGCCGGAGTCGCTCGTTCCCGCGTACGACCAGAAGCCTCCGGAGACACCCATCGTCGTTCCAAAGCCCGCACCGGACGCCATTCACCCTGGCCAGAATTCAACCGCTGCCCCACCCGCAAGCGGTTTCGCCTCCGACCAGTTTCTCGCCGACCTCGCAAAAGAGATCGACGATCTTGGCCTCGATGCCCTCACGCCTTCCCACTCGGAACCTGCGCCTCAAGCGGCCCGACCTAAACCGGAAGAAAAGCCCACTGGGCCAGCGGAACACAGCCCCCTCAAGGAAGTCTTCGACGATTTTCGCGCCGAGCTCGGCGAAATGGGAGTCGAGGACGAGGACCTCGAGACCCACTATAATCTCGGCACCGCCTTCCGGGAAATGGGCTTGCTCGACGAAGCCATCAGCGAATTCCAGAAAGTCGCCAAGGCCACCGAGCGCGGCAAACCCTTCCGCTACGTCATGCAGTGCTGCACGCTTCTGGGCCTCGCCTTCATGGAAAAGGGCCAGCCGGGCATCGCCGCCATCTGGTACGAGCGCGCCCTGCTCACCCCGGGCATCGAACCGGAAAGCATTCTCGCGTTGCGGTATGATTTAGGAGTTGCCCAGGAATCCGCGGGTGAGCCGGAAGCAGCGCTGAAGAGTTTCTCCCAGGTCTATGCGATGAACATCGATTATCGCGACGTCGCTGATCGCATCGCCGCTCTCCAGAAGCCTATCCGCTGATACTCGGCACCATTAATGCTGGCGATTCCCTCTTAACCATGAACCGTGTCTTCCGCGCACTGCTGGTCGTCGTTTGCTTCGAAATGGGAGCTCTGCTTCTCTATCTGCCCTGGTCTGCCTTCTGGGAACACAACTTTTTTCTCCTCCATTTTCCTGCGCTCATTCACGTCGTGCTTCATCCCTCCTTCCGCGGCGCCGTCAGCGGTATCGGCCTGCTAGACATCCTGCTGGCTCTCAGCTTTATCGGTTCGCGCTCGGGTTCTGCCAGTGTCCCTCCCAAATAATTCTCCGATCGATTCCAAGCCGCATCCGGAGAAAAAGCCCCTCCTCTGCTACGTCTCCGCCCGCCTTAGCTTGCAGGTCGCACCCGGCAAGGATTTGCTCGAGCTGCTGCTGGACAAGGTCGAACTGCTCGCTTCCGCTGGCGTCGATTGGATTCAGCTTCGCGAGAAAGATTTATCGGGGAAACAAATGGCCTCGCTCACCCGCGAAGCCTTGCGCCGTGTTTCAAGACAAGCGAGCCACACCCGGCCTCCCACGCGTATTCTCGTGAATGACCGTCTCGATGCCGCTATCGCCGAGCAAGCCGGCGGCGTCCATTTAGGTGAGAACTCTCTGCCTGCGGGTCAGGCGAAACATCTGCTGCTGGCCTCTCCGGCCGCACAGTCGAGCTCTCAAGGTTTTCTCGTCGGAGTTTCGTGCCATTCGCTGGAAGCAGCCAAATCAGCAGCCTTCGCTGGAGCCGATTACATCTTCTTCGGCCCCATCTTCGCCACGCCCTCTAAAGCTGTCTTTGGCGCGCCCCAAGGTCTCGAACGTCTCGCAGAAGTCTGTACTTCCGTAACGATTCCGGTCCTGGCCATCGGCGGAATCACTCTGGAAAACGCACCCGCATGCCTCTCAGCCGGTGCATCCGGTATCGCCGCCATCCGCTTGTTTCAGGACTCTGCCGATCCCGCCACCATCATTCGCGCACTTCGCCACCGAAGTCTCTAATCCAATCCCGGCTTATGCTGTGCATCATCAAGCCATCAATCGGCGGAGCAGCCGTATTTGCCCCGCGTGATACACATCGTGCAAAGCCACCCCATATATATGTCGCAGAAGCTTTGCTCCCCGCGGTGTGTCCAGAACTTTTTCGATTACCACGCGCAACGCCCGGTGCTCTCGCTCGAGCAGCTCCCTATCCGTTCGCCACGCCGCCTCCTTGGCGTGGCCCTTCTCTGGCCGTGGGAAAAAATTGCTCCCCTTCAGCGCAAATGAGTTTCGTTTTCCCCCTTCGATCCGCCTCTTCACCACGTATTTCCAATATGCTGCATGCAACGTCTCTTCCCATATATTGTGCCTTCCTGGTCCCGGCCGCCATGCGGCCTGCTTGGCGCTCACTCCCCGGATCGCCTGTCTCAGATTGGGCCCATGCCAGGTCTTCTTTTCGTAAGCCTCGTCGAACAGTCTCAACACTAGTTCCCGTGTCCGCACGCAGTCCTCGCTTCAGCGAAGGCATCTTTTCGACGCAATCTTTCTGCTTGACGAAAGGTTGCTTTTCGCGTACTATCTCTTCTGGGTAATACTATGGTTCGACCCATGCCGCCAGCATCTTGCTGGCGTTCTTACTTTCTGGACCGTTTTTGCGGGCTAAATTCCTCTTCTTCTCGGCGCTTGGGAATCAAACCACTCTCTGCGCTAACGCAGCACAAACAAAATCTTTAGAATCAACACTTGCAAAAGTGTAACAAAACAAACGATTTTAACTATCTTTAGAATCAACACTTACGGAAAAAGGGAGGGGGGGCCCGTCTCGCAAACTTAACTGCTGCTCCGGACCCAATTCGTCCCGCGAAATTCCTTCGAGCGGGACCTGCAAGAATCTTTCAAATTTGGACGTTGCCGTTAGGCTTCTAATTGCATGTCGCCGCCAGCTGTAACGAGATCCAACTGATTCCATCCAGCAAACCAATCGAGCTGAGCACCTCAGTGATCAAAGGAAGATGGGAAACCACTTTTGGAAATGAGAATGCGGCCCGTGTCGGCCGTGCGACCAAGGAATTCTCTGAGAATCCGTTCTTACCGTCCAAGTTTAACAGGAGGCCGACCACCCTCGAGTCCCATATCTCTTAGTACCACCGTACCGTTGACCATAGCAGTCCTAAAACCTATTCTCACCGAGTACGGAACTGGCGCTCCCAGCTCACCCAGCGAAAGCTTGGCGAAGGGAAGTGCCGGGTACGTATGTATCAATACGGTACAAGTCCGTAGTGCGAGCTACTTGACATCCCTGTTGTAAGGGGTAGAGTGTCTCTGGGTGTCGTTCATTCCCCGGAGGCAAAAAATGTCCAGGAAACTCGCAGTGGTATTTCTCACTATGCTCGTCTTGGTGGGAGCTATGGGCTTGAAAACAGTTGTAACGGCTCACGGCGACGGCTCCGCAATCATGGCCAACGGCGCAGGGCCGGCACCATCAACGCCGTACAAAAACGGCGCAGGGCCGGCACCATCAACGCCGTATAAAAACGGCGCAGGGCCGGCACCATCAACGCCCTATTGATCGCACAGGAAGAGTGCAGACGCTAGAATAGCTCTTCCGCGGTAAAAGGATCAGGGGCGCAGATTGGCGGTAACGTGCCTGGTCTATTGGTAAATTTTCTCTGGCTCGTAGGCATTTTGGCTGAAGCAGGTGTGGTGGTGTGCGCGCTCAAGAAGGGCGCGTTCCGTCGCTATCTTCTCCTAAACTTATACATGGCTTGTCTGCTGTGTGTGGAACTTGGCCGCTATATAAGCGTTAGCGAATACGGCTTGAAGTCCACGCAGTTTCAGTATTTTTATTTCTATTCTGACGCAATACTGACAATCTTTCTCTATTTCGCGCTGTGCACCCTCTATTCACATGTTTTCAGTGAAATGAAGGCGGAGCGCTACGTGAAGTTGGGCGCATTGCTGCTTCTTGCGGGGACGGCTCTTTTCACCTACGCCGTAGTTCAGCAATCGAGCGCCAAGCTCGTGACTCATTTCGTCGTCGAGCTCTCCCAGAACCTCTACTTCGTCGGGGTCGTTTTGACCTATGTGCTTTGGGGTGCAATCCTAAAGTTGCGTGAGACGCGTACAAGGCTTATCCAGCTCGTGCTTTCTCTCGGTCTTTATTTCAGCTTCCTTGCCGCCAACTACGCTGTTCGGAACTTGTATCCGTCTCTGCACACCGTTTTCATCCCGCTCGTCCAGATTTGTGGGATATTCCTCCCCTTGGCTTGGGCCTACGCCTTCTGGCGCTTGCCTGAAGAAGCCAGGCTGGTGCCTGCGCGGCTGGCGGTGATCCCCCGATGATGGCCGCAATCATTCTCGTTTGTTCAGTAGTTTTCTTACTGCAGTTCTTCGTGTCTTATAGCCGCTCCTTGATCGCAGCTTCGATCAAGCATCCTCTTTCGGCGGAAGTGCAAGACGTCACGGGCATCAAGGATTCGGCGAGCGGTGAGGATTTTGACCGCGTCGTTCAGCTACTGCATCTCTGCCCGGACCGCCCGGAAGATCGCAATGGGATCCAGGCCATCGGGGCCTATTTTGGGCTTTTGGGTTTCTTACGTGCCAGCGTAGCTAGACTTGTTCCTTCCTTGCTTGCTTGGACGGAGACGGAACGCGGACAGTGTACATATTTCGCGGCAGTAACCCTCGAGCGCCGCATCGCCTTCAGCCGAGACATGTTCGCCCAGCAGCTCGAATCTTAACTTCGAGCTGTTGCTAGCGATTCACGTCGGCTTTGGCCGCTAACTGATTCGCCACTTCTTCCTCTCAATCTAGGCTTGACTTTTCCAGTCTCGTGCTATCCTGACCGCGTTCCCTCCTCACCGGAGTGGACGCGTCCGCAGCGCAAAAACGACCGGTGACAAAAACATGTCTGCAGTGTGGCGCGGTACTGCCTTCGAGCGTACGCGTCTGCAATTTTTGTGATTCATCCCTGACGCTGGATTTTTCTTCCCAGGCGGCCAATTTTTCGTCGGCTTCGCAGGAAAATCTTCGCCCGCAAACTGGACGGAACCGCGCGGAGGCAGCTCCCAATACTGATTCGGATCCCGCTTGGCGTGGTGAACTGACGCAGCGGCTCCAAACCTATCGCGCACGTAGGCGCAAGCTGGCGCCTAATCTCGCTCAGTCAAAGCTTCCTTTCGAGGAGCCAGCGGCAGAACAGCCCTCTCGCGATTCCGTGGGTGTAGCTGTAGCTTCGCCCGCGGCTGATGACGATTTCTCTTTCACCATCGCTATCGGCCGGAATGCGTCGACTCGCGAAGACTCGCGAATGGTGATTGATGTATCCCTGCCTCCTGACCCGGAGCGGAGCTTCGAGGCCACACCTGCAACAGAGGCACGCTCGGAACAGACCGGCTTGTATCCGGTGGCCTCGATCGACGAGCGCCGCATCGCTGGGTTGATAGACACAGGCTGCCTGCTCTTCGCGTATGGCGGCTTCCTCACACTCTTTGGTTCGCTTGGCGGACAGTTTACGTTCAGCAAGCTAAGTGCAGTTATGTGTGTCGCGACCTTCGTTATCGTGTACTTACAATATTTTGCGCTCTTCACGGTTTTCGGCGGCACAACCCCAGGCATGATGCTGCGTGGCTTGCAAGTTGTCAGCTTTTCGGGCGAGCCTCCCACGCCACGACAGATGCTTTGGCGTAGCGCCGGATATATGCTATCCGCGGGCACTTTTTTCATGGGTTTTCTGTGGGCGATCTGGGACGAAGATGCCTTGACTTGGCATGATCGTTTGTCCCGCACGTATCTTTGTCCCGCTCCTACCTTCGCCGACATCAGCGCCACTCACGTAGCTCCGAGCCGCTGAAGGCCTCGGTGAGGCGTCTATTTTCTGAGAGAACTTTTTAGGCGCGGGATTCCCGCGCGATGCGGACAATTGCTGCCAGGCTGAGCTCGACATCGGCCTCCGTCGTCGCCCAGGAAGAGACGCTGATTCTCATTGCGGACTTCCCCTGCCAAGCCGTTCCGCCGCACCAACATGTGCCGTCTTCTTGAACGGCGCGAATCACCTTTTGGGTGGCTTCGGAGCTGCCGAAAGAAACGAGCACTTGGTTGATCACGACATCGTTTAGCACCTCGAAGCCTGCATCGCGAAACCCTTCTGCGAATCGTTGCGCGTATGCGCAGGTTCTTTCAATCAAGGAGCAGAGCCCCTCGCGCCCCATGGACTTGAGCGCTGCCCACAATTCCACGCCGCGCGCCCTTCGGGACGACTCGGGAGTGTGGTGCATAGGCTCGCGGCGCGCGCCTCCTTCGAGGTAAGCGGCTGTTATTGTCATCGCGGAGCGCAACGCCGTGCCGTCTTTCACGAGGACAATTCCGCTGTCGTAATTAACGTTTGGCCATTTGTGCGCGTCCGTGGCCCAGGAATCCGCCTGCTCGAATCCTTCGGTTAGGTGCCGGTACTTCGGCGACACGGCGGCCCACAAGCCAAAAGCTCCGTCCACGTGGACCCAGGCACCTTGCTTGCGGGCGCGAGCGCAGATTTCCGCAGCCGGATCGAACGCTCCGCTGTTCACGTTGCCGGCCTGTATGCACAGAATTGTGCGCTCGTTCAGCCGGGGCAATTTATCTGCGCGCATCCGTCCCTGACCGTCTACTTCCACGCGCGTCACACGCTTCTTGCCAAACCCCGCGAGACTTAGCGCCTTGAGAATAGAAGCATGAACCTCGTCGCCCACCACGACCTCGATCGGTGGTGCTCCAAACATCCCGTCATCCACGACGTTCCACCCCACGCGTGCAAGGAGCGCGTGACGCGCTGCCACCAGTGCCGTAAAATTCGCGGTCGTAGCGCACGTCACAAGCCCGCCTTCGCAGTTCTGCGGCAGACCGAACGCCTCGCATACCCAGCGGAGCACCACCTCTTCCAGCTCTGCCGCCACCGGCGACATAACTCGCAGAGCTGCATTCTGATCCCAGGCGCCTGCTAGCCAATTTGCCGCGAGAGACGCCGGAAGCGTTCCGCCAATTACGAAGCCAAAGTATCGGCCGCCGGTAGTCGCTACTGTCGCTGGAGAGCCAACGTCCCCTAGCTTCTTGAGGACCAGCATTGGATCGCTCGGCGCATTTGGAAAGGGTTCATGGAACTCCTTCAATTTATCCGAGTCTTCTTGAGAGGGTGCAACTCGGCGTTCACCGATTCCCAGCGCGTATCTGCGCGCAATCTCTGCTGCTTGCCGCAAGAGCTCATCTCTCTTGGATACTTCATCCGTGACAGTTTGCGTGGCCATTCGACACCTTCCCGCAGGCCGCTGTCTTGAGGAAGCAACACTTTGGCCTGCATGGCGCGGGCGCGCCGGTATTCTTACGTCAGAGTTCAGAGTAGAGGATTCAAGAGGGAAGGAAAGAGCCGAATTGTCTGCTACTTCTTGATGACGGCTTCGTCGGAAGCGATCTTGCCGTCGCGGATGAAGATAATCCGGTGCGCGTGCTGCGCGATGTCGTTTTCATGGGTGACGAGAATAATCGTGTTGCCTTGCCGGTAGAGATTCTCGAACAAGGCCATGATTTCTTCGCCGGTTTTTGAGTCGAGGTTACCAGTCGGCTCGTCCGCCAGCACGATCGACGGCGAATTGACAAGGGCTCTGGCAATGGCCACGCGCTGCCTCTGTCCGCCCGAGAGTTCGTTTGGCTTGTGCGTCATCCGGTCCAGCAAATCCACACGCTCCAGCGCTTTCTTGGCTTTTTCGATGCGTTCCTCGGCAGGCGTTCCGTTATAGATCAGGGGAAGTTCTACGTTGTGCAGCGCCGTTGCGCGAGGTAATAAATTAAACGTTTGAAAGACGAAACCAATCTCTTTATTCCGGATGTACGCAAGTTCGTCGTCGTCCAGATCGCTCACCAGGCGTCCCGCAAGCCAGTATTTTCCCGCGCTCGGAGAATCCAGACACCCGATGAGGTTCATCAGCGTGGACTTCCCCGAACCGGAAGGCCCCATGATGGCCACGTACTCGCCCTTACGAATTTGCAGGTCAATACCGCTGAGAGCGTGGACCTGCTCCGAACCCATTTCATAGACCTTAGTGAGGGCTTCCGTCTTGATGACGACCCCAGAGCTGACCAAATCTTCCCGGTATGATTCTGCTGTCGTTGTCTCTACGGGCATTCAATCTCCCTCGCGGCTCGAACTTCCTCAGCTCTGCTGGTCGTCTTGTTTCTTGGGCGCCGAGTTATCCACCTTCACGCTCGCCTCGGGTTTCAGCGTTCGCAGCGCTTTGTAGCTGCCAACAACGATCTCATCGCCGATCTGCAAGCCCTTGGTGACTTCGATGTCGGTAACGCCGGTGATTCCTGTTTCCACCGGCCGGAAGAACGCCTTCTTGCCGTTCACGACGAATACGCCCTGTACCTCATCCTTTTTGGGATCGCCGGGCGCGGCCGGCGGAGGCGCTGCTAGCGTAACTCCCGAGCTTCCCTGCCCCTTCGCATTCTTGGCCGCTTCCTCGAGGTCCTTGCGGGTGCGCACTGCCAGCGCCTGAATCGGAATGGCAATCACGCTCTTCTTCTCTGCTGTTTTGATCTTGGCTGTTGTCGAAAGTCCTGGCCGCAAATTGTCCGGAGGATTATCGAGCCTTACGACCACCTTGAAGTCCTTTGCTTCTTGCGTGCTCGTCGTGGATTGCGTTGTGGCCAGGCCAGAGCTCCTCAACGTCGCCTGCGACCCAATCTCTGTGACCTTGCCCTTAAACACTTTCCCGGGCACCGCATCAATCGTTACATCGGCATCTTGTCCAAGCTTCACGTTAACGATGTCCGTTTCGTCGACCTTAACTTCCGCGGTTACCACCGACATATCCGACAGCGTCATCAAGAAACTGCCGTTGGAATTCTGAATGCCAGGAACAACATAGTCGCCTACGCGCTCCGGCAGATAGCTCACGATTCCATTGATGGGGGATGTGTACGTAGTCTTCGACAATACGTCTTTCGTCCGAACGAGCATCGCCTCGTTCTGACTTACCTGCGACCTTGTTTGATCCAGTTGGGCTTTGAGCGATAGTACCCGCGCTTTAGCCGAGTCTACCGCCGCCACGGCAGCGTCGTACGTGCTCTTCCGCTGGTCGAAATCCTGTTTTGGTATCAACCCATCCTTGAATAGTCCTTGCCCACGCTCCCAATCGAGCTTGGCCTTTTCCATGTTCGCCTGCTGGGAAACAAGGTCTGCCTTTGCTTGTGCGTAACTCGCGTCAGCCGCCTGTACGCCGGATTCCGCGGTGTGGATAGCGGCCGACTGCGCCTGCACGTCGGCGCTTGCCTGAACATTTTCCTGGAGCAATAGCCGATCGCCCTTCTTGATATGGTCGCCTTCCTTGACGAGGATTTCGGTGATTCTGCCGAATCCCTGGGCTGTCACGTTCGTATAGGTTGTTGGCTTGATCTCTCCGGAGGCCGTCACCAGAGAAACCAAATCGTCCGAATTTGCTACTTTGGCTGTTTGGACCGTAACCACACCCTTGTTCGCCTGGTTGACGCTGAATACCACGATACCCATCAGCACCCCGGCGACGACCACTCCGATGAGTACCTTTTTCCACGTCTTCATGTCATTCCTCTTTAATCCACCCTGGAAGGGTCACCCTCAAGGTCCCCAGGACGAACCACCAGGGATGGGACACGATTGCCTTGTTCTCCCGCCCGTCCGCTACATTACATACGCCCGTGTGGGTCGAAATGTTTCGCACAAGAGGTTGCTGCGTATTACGCGGATTGGGTTCCCGTCGTTGGCGCATAGGGCCGACCGACGGGGCAACTCCACGCAACTTCAGCAAGTTAGGCGCGGTTCTCCCCTATATTCTAGAATCAAAATGGCCTAAAGGAAAGAACTCCTCTCGGAACCTGCTAAATACCCTTGCGGCGAGCCGACCTACCCCTTTATGACGTATGGCTTCGCATTTTGTTAACGGTAAGTCCTGCCACCGTGGCATTTTGGCCGTTTGCCTCGGTTAGTTTGATGCTATACTTTGTGAACTCGTCGGGCGGAAGTCTCTGAAGCGACAGCAGGATTCAGGGAACTTTCTACCCGAAAATCGCGGAGAGGTGGCAGAGCGGCTGAATGCGGCGGTTTGCTAAACCGTTGTAGGGGCCAAAACTCCTACCGGGGGTTCGAATCCCCCCCTCTCCGCCAGATTTCCCCTAACTGCATCCAGCGTGGAGACTTGCTCCAAGCGGGCCGGCATAATTTCAAAAAGC
>Ga0210409_10000661_pt1 | contig 51724 bp, 43 predicted proteins | sample IncBWH17MmetaG_FD_161649 | JGI IMG/M metagenome (GOLD analysis project Ga0210409, IMG submission 161649) | Forest soil microbial communities from Barre Woods Harvard Forest LTER site, Petersham, Massachusetts, United States - Inc-BW-H-17-M | ecosystem: Environmental > Terrestrial > Soil >... | reverse complement strand
GTTGCGGTGGGCACACGCGAACTCCGAAGGAAATCGGATTGCCGGCGGGTGCGTATCCCTACTTTTCGGTGATTTGTGAGTTTTGCTACAAGAACCCGGTGAAGTGGACGCGGAAAGTTTCCACCGCTGATGCCGTGGTTTTGCAGAGTGGAGAAGCCGGGCGGTTGAGTGTTGGTCGGCGGATGGGCTGGAACGCGGTGCCCAGCAACAATTTCAGTTTGCGCAGAGAGACGGATGGGCAGGTTTTGCTGGAAGGAATTGGGCAAGGGCACGGGGTTGGATTGTGCCAGCGCGGGGCGAGAGCAATGGCTGAGAATGGCGCGACGTTCCGCGAAATATTGGAGCATTATTTCCCGAACACGACGATTGAACAGATGCGAGCGGGGTTGTAGACACGGGACGGGGAACCGAGCACTAAAGAAAACCCAAGCAAGACCCACGCGTTAAATCGACGGGTGGAGCACCCACCCTGAGAAGAGACCAGCGGAAAGCTAATTGAGCGTGGCTTTCAGGACTTCGCGGAGGAGTTCTTGCTTTGGGGCGGTAAGTTTCTTGCCGTCGGAGGTCAAGTAGAAGACGTCGATGGCTTTCTGACCTTCGGTGTCGATCAGCGCCACTTCGATGTTGCAGGCGAGGCGCGCGAGGGCGGAGCCGATTTCGTAAAGCAGACCGGCGCGATCCTGCGTGACGATCTCCATCAGGGTACAGTGCACGGAAGACGTGTCATCGAAATTGATCGACGTGGGAATGGCCACTTTGGGCGGACGCGCGAGCGCTGCTGCCAAGCGGCCCTTCAGCAATGGCTCGAGGGGTTGCTTGCCGCTGACGACTTGCGCGATGGATTGCTGCAGCCGTGGGATTTCGATGGGATTCAATTCGAGCGTGCGATGTAAGTCGATGAAGTGGAACGTGTCGAGCACCACGCCCGCTTCGTTAGCGAAGGCATCGGCTTTGACGATGTTCATACCCCACGCGGCGAGCACGCCCGCGATAGACGCAAACAACGCGGGACGGTCGGCGGAGAGTAGCGTGAGTTGAAAGGCGTGTCCACCCGAAAGAAGTTCTGTTTGAACCGGTTCGGCGCCAAGTTTGCGGTAGAGGCTGAAGTGCGAGGCGATTTCATCGGGGGTATGCACGGCGAGATAGCGGCGCGGAAAACCTTCGAGGAAGCGCTCGACGTCCGCCTTGGAAGACGTGCCGCCGGCCAGACGAGTCACCTGTTCGAGGAGTTGCGTTTCTTCCGCGACGTGCAGGCGATCGCGATCCAGGCTGCGGCTGAAGAAATTCGATGTGGCGACGAACAACTGCCAGAGCATTTCCGCTTTCCAGGGAGTGAGGGCTTCGGGGTTGACGGCGTGAATGTCCGCGTAAGTAAGCAGGCAGAGGCGTTGCAGGCGCTCGTGCGTGCCGACGGTGGCAGCAAACGCGGAAACCGTGGCGGGATCGAAAATGTCGCGGCGTTGCACAGTGGCGGACATATCCAGGTGATGCTCGATCAGAAAACTCACTTCGGATTTTTCTTCGGGAGAAAGTCGCAGGCGGTCCGCAGCGGTTTCCAGGGCTTGGAGGCTGCCGCTAACGTGATTCTCCACTGGCATGCCCTTTCCGACGTCATGCAGCAGCAAAGAAAGAATCAATAGATCGCGGCGATTCACGCTTCGCCAAAGAGGCGCGAAGTGTAGCGCGCGCGCATCCGTGGATTCGCCGAGATCCTGCAAGTGCTCGATGGTGCGGAGAGAGTGTTCGTCCACGGTGTAGCGGTGGTAGAAGTCGCGAACGACTAGCGAGTCGATCACGCGGAATTCTGGAAGAACTTCGACGAGCAAGCCGAGGCGATGCATGGGCCGCAGCGCCATTCCCGGATAATCGGCGCCGACAATTTCACGGAAGACCGGCCAGGTGACACGCGCGTTGCGCTGCGGGAGTTCCGGATGGGTGACGATGTAAGCGATCCCACGTTCGGCTTCTCGGCTAAGCGAAATTCCACTACGAGCCGCTTCGGTGAGCAGCGCGTACACGGCATGGCGATCGGAGAAGGCTTGTTCGTTGGTTAGCTCCAGAAGGCCATCGCGAACGGCAAAGGGTTTGCCATTCGAGACTTCCGCTTTGGAGCCGAGAGTGGCGTTTACCAAACGCTGGCGGAAGGAAAGCGATACGGCGGGGCGCTGCTCCATGTAACGCATGAGCTGGCGATTCAGTGTGCGCGCGTGGCGGAAATAGAGGCGCATCCATTCGGCGGGATTGCGGCGAAGATTGTCGTCGATGCCGAGAGAGCGTTCCGCAGCGGCGGCCTGGAGTTCGTAGGTGAGCGTGTTGTCGTTGCGGCCGTGACTGTAATGCAGAAAGCAGCGGATGGCACTGAGGAATTCGACGGCGCGGCGGGTAAGCTCTTCTTCGTGAACCGGGCTGATGCGGGTATCGCGCGTGTCGCCAGCCAGTTGGCGCATCCACAGCGTGGAATGAAAATCACGCAAACCACCGGGAGCTTCTTTTACGTTAGGTTCAAGATGAAAAATGGTGTTGCCATAGCGGCCGAGGCGTTCGCGGGTCAGACGCTGAAGTTCGCCGAGGAGAAATGGGCGGGCCTGTTTCTCCGCGCCGGCCAGAACTTTGGTGTCCAACTTTTCGAAGAGCGAGAGATCGCCGTCCAGAAAGCGGCGGTCCAGCATGGCCAGGTGAAACTCCGTGTTCTCGTCCTCGATGCCTTTGCATTCGTCGAGGGTGCGGCCAGCGGAGCTCACGCGGAATCCGAGATCCCAGAGGGTGCGGGAAAATTCGGAGATTAGCGGACGAAATTCCTGTTCGGCCTTCTCGTTGCCGAAGAGGAAAAGAATATCGAGGTCGGAATAGGGGAAAAGCAGTTCTCGGCCATAGCCACCTAGCGCGAGGACGCAGAGTCCTTGCGAGGATGCGTCACGGACGCGCAGGAGTTCAGCGAATACTTTTCGAATGGTGTCGTCGGCGAGTTCACAAAGCTCCCGCAGCGTATCGTGGGCGCTGGCGCCGCTCTCGAAGAGTTTGCGGATGCGTTCGCGGCGGGCTTCACATTGCGGCCCGAGCACGGACAGGGGTGTGATGGACTCGTCCATTTTCTTGTTCGGGCGAAAACCTGAGGTAAGTGCTGGACGCGGGTGGGACATCGGGGCGCTCACAATGCGTTTTCGCCGCGGTCTTCGTTCCGGATACGAATCGCATCGTCGACCCGGGATAGGAAGATCTTACCGTCTCCGATTTTGCCTGTCTTTGCTGTTTTCAGGATGGTTTCCACGGCGCGATCCACCAGAGCATCCGCAAGGACAATTTCGAGCTTAATTTTCGGAAGCAGGTCCACGGTGTATTCGCGGCCGCGATACACCTCGGTGTGGCCCTTTTGCCGGCCGTGACCGCGCACTTCCGTGACGGTCATGCCCTCGATACCAATCTCGAGCAGAGCGTCCTTCACGGATTCAAAACGCGATGGCTGAATGATGGCTTCCAGTTTCATCATAGAAATCTAAACTCCAAAATCGTGACTACCGCGACATGCAGCAAATGTTGCCTTTCTTGCTTCAGGATTCCATGTTGTAGGCTTCTTCGCCGTGTTGCGTGATGTCGAGGCCCTCGATTTCCTGATCTTGCGTTACGCGTACTCCGGTCAGTAGATCGACGACCTTCAGGATGACCAAGGTGCCAACCAGCGCGAATACCCAGGCAAAGGCGACACCGACGAGCTGATAGCCGACTTGAATCCAGTGGCCATCCAAGCCGCCGGTGGGGCGGTTCACTCCGTTTTCCGCGCCATAGATGGGATTGTAAATTGCCCGCGCGAAAATTCCGGTCAAGAGCGCGCCGATTGTTCCACCCGCGCCATGAACACCGAAAGCGTCGAGCGAATCGTCGTAGCCGAAAAGAGCTTTGAACTTTGTCACCATCAGGAAGCACACGATTCCAGCGATGAAACCGATGACCAGCGCGGGCATGGGCCCGACGAAACCAGCGGCAGGAGTGATGGCGACGAGTCCGGCGACCGCGCCAGAGATCGCGCCGAGTGCGCTGGCTCGGCCATTCTTAAGCCATTCCGCGAGGCTCCAACTGAGAGCCGCGGCCGCTGCGCCAAAATGCGTAGCCACGAAAGCGCTGGTGGCCAGGCTGTTGGAAGCGAGCGCGCTGCCGGCGTTGAAGCCAAACCATCCAACCCACAACAGGCAGGCGCCGATAAAGCTCAGGACAAGATTGTGTGGAGGCATGGCCTGCTTCGGGTATCCGGCGCGCTTGCCCATGTACAGCGCACACACCAGCGCGGAGACGCCGGAGGTGATGTGCACCACGGTGCCGCCGGCAAAATCGAGTGTCGGGAATTTGCCGCCGAGAGAGGCGTTCAGCAAGCCGCCTTTTCCCCAGACCATGTGGGCCATCGGCGCGTACACGATGAAAAACCACAGGGTCATGAACAGCATGGTTCCGGAAAATTTCATGCGCTCCGCTGTTGCGCCGGTAATCAGCGCGGGCGTGATGATGGCGAACATCAATTGGTAGACCATGAAGGTCATTTGCGGAATGGTGCCGGCGTAATCGGGATTGGGATCCGCTCCCACTCCTCGCAGGAAAGCATGGGCGAAATTCCCGATGAACGGTCCGTCGCCCCCAAAGCAGAGGCTATATCCCACCAAAGCCCACAGCACGGTGATCAGCGCCATTAGCGCGAAGCTTTGCATCATCATCGCCAGGACGTTCTTGTGGCGGACCAGGCCGCCGTAAAAGAGCGCCAGACCCGGGCCGGTCATCATCAGGACCAGCGCGGCGCTGACCAGCATCCAGGCGTTGTCCGCAGAGGACTGTGCCTGGGCTACTTTCTGGTCTAACTGGTTGAGCCGTTCGGTGAGCGCTTTGGGAACTTCCTGGGAGGACGTGCTGGCAGCGGGGGCCTGTTGCGCGTGCAGGCGGGGTGCGGGAAGGAGCGAAAAAAAGAGCAGGCAACAACAAAGCACGCCCAAACGCTTCATCAATTTCTCCGGTAGAAATGACCGAACAGACAGCCCTAGAAGTGCCTTCACCTGGTTCAGGGTTGAGTCGGTTCGATGGGGGATTATACGGTTTGCGGTGGAGTGGGACCGTCTTGAAATTCAGCTAGATTGGATTCAATTTTCGGATGCATGAGCAGCCAGAAACGCCCGTTTCGTTTCGGCGGCCAGGTGGTCGGCATCGCGGGTCGGACGGGGGATGCGCAAGCCGTCGGTTACCCGCCAGGTCCACTGGATGGCGGTAGCCAGGCTGATGCGGTGACCTTGGGAAACGTAGATGGGTCGAACGCCCCTTCGGTGCGCACCGCGGCGCTTATACCCTCCAGGAATGGGCGCGACCGGGCGCGGGTGTTAGCTTGTTCTTCATTCGTAACATCGTATAATGCGGAAGCCGCCACACACAGGACGGCCGGGCGGAAACCCAGCAACGTTTTATTCAAAACGGGCATTCAAACAGGCATTTAGAACGGGCAATCCAGAAAAACGCGATCCAGACAGCAGGCCGTCTGGATACAAGGAAAACTCAATGACGCTGCACCCACCATTGGAAGTATCTTCGCGTGAATCCAGTGGAATTCACTACGTTTCCGTCAACGGCCGGCTGACCATCGGCGAGCCCAGCGAGCACTTGAGCGAATTCGTCCAGAAATTGATCCAGCAGGGCGCGCGGAAAGTGATCATCGACCTGAACGACATCCCGCAAATCGACAGCTCGGGAATTTCCGTGCTGGTGAAGCTTTCCATCTCACTGGCGCGGCACGGCGGCGCGCTGCATATGGTTAGCAAGCAGGGCCGCGTGCGCGACGCGCTGACGGTAACTCGTTTGGTGGAAGCCATCCCGACGTATGAAACCGAGGCAGCAGCCAGCGGCAGTTTCTAGGATCTGACGACCGTATTGTTTTCGAGACTCATGAATCGGTCCGCCCACAGCTCAATCAAAATCGCACTGGTTTTTGCATTCGACCTGTTTGTATTTTTGCTGTTCCCTAGTTTAATCGAATGCCAGACGCCGTCCGCTTCGGAGAATTCGACCGCTGCACCTGTCGCCTTGTTGGACGCGATCGCGGAGAAGACGGCGGCTGTTGCCAGGAAAGCCGGTTGCGGCCGCATTGACTGTAAGATTCTGGTTTCCGACGTGAATACAACGGCCGGTTCCACTTCAAAGTTTGGAATCCGATTTTCCGACGAATTCTCGCAAGCACTAGCCAAGTTTTTGCCTGCTGGCCATGTTTTGGATCGCAGCGTGCTAAAAGACTTTCTCCAAGAGCAGAGAATTCCGTCCAAGCAGTTATCCGAACCGTTACCCGCGCGCTGGCTGGGCAAGAAATTGGGGGCAACCACAGTAATCTTACCCGTCCTGTCCGTAGCGAATGGTTCGCAGGTATTTTTCAAGCTACTCAGCGTCGATTCCAATAAAGTCCTTAATCCAGACGAATTGAAGATTATTGTCCAGACCCCGAGCATCGAGGATCTAAAAGCAGCTGAGGTGTATGGGAGCTTGACTCCCAGAACCGTAAACGCTTCGGCCGAAGCGATCTACGCCGTCGGCAAGAAGCATCCTGAGATAGGCTTACCTACATGTTATTACACCCCGCAGCCGCCTTACTCGAAAAGTGCCTCGGCAGCTAACTTCGGCGGCGTTGTTCTGATAGATGCGATGATTTCGAAGGATGGACAAGTCGGAGAATTCCGAGTTGTTTACGGCTTACCGTATGATTTGAATGAAGCAGTACTCAAAACGCTTCCAACCTGGCGATGCCACCCGGCGACTCTCGACGGGAAGCCGGTCAAGGTTAACGTCCCCTTCGAGGTCACATTCCGGCCAGGCTAGCTAACTGCCTTTTTTGAGTTCGGCAAGGACTAAGCGGGCTACTTCTTTTAGAGTTTCGAATACGCCACTGCCGGTGATGGCGACGCCTTCAATGACCGGTTCACCCTTTTTTTGCAGTTGCTTGGTGAGGTCCGGCACGGCCATGGCGTTGGGAAGGTCGCGTTTGTTCAACTGCAGCACGTAGGGAATCGTGCCGAAATTCAGGTTGTGCTCCTTCAGGTGCTCCTGAAGGTTATCCAGCGTTTCGAAATTTGCGTCCAGACGTTCTTCCTGCGAATCCGCAACGAACACCACGCCGTCCGCGCCTTTCAAAATTAATTTGCGGCTGGCCTCATAGAAAACCTGTCCAGGCACGGTATAGAGGTGGAAGCGCGTCTTGAAACCGCGCACGGTGCCAAGGTCCAGCGGAAGAAAATCGAAAAACAGGGTGCGGTCCGTCTCGGTGGCGAGGGAAACCATCTTGCCCTTCTGCGTACCGCCGGTATGGTCATAGATGTACTGCAGGTTGGCGGTTTTTCCGCCCAGACCTGGACCGTAGTACACCAGCTTGCAATTAATTTCGCGGGCAGGAAAATTGATAAAAGGCACGAGTCGTCGACCTGAGTCCAGTCTTGAACTTATAGCACACGCGCGAGGGCCACAACCAGTTTAGCCCGGCGCCAACAGTGTTGCGAATTCATTTACTAGTGTCGCGGAGAAGAGCGCCGCAGCGTCAGGATATTTTCAAGCATGCTGCCGGACGGTAAAGGCTATCGAACAAGGCACGAGGGACAGGAACCTACAGTCTTACCCCTCGTTGACGAGACAAGTTTCCTCTGCTAGAGTGCGCGCCATGGCGAAAGCGCAGAAATCTACATCCCGGGCATCCCGAGGCAGCAAAGGATCTTCTGCATCCAGTAAGTCCAAATCAATGAAAAAAAAGAACTTACCAGCCCCACCGCAGCAGCGCGGGGGTGTAGAGATGGTGGACCCTCTGGTCCAAGCGCAGATGAAGATGTACGAAGAGGCTATGGGCCTGTTTCACCAGCAGAAGTTTCAGCGCTCCAAGCAGGAGTTGGAGAAAGTGTTGGAAGGCCCGAGCAAAGAATTGGCCGACCGCGCGCGCACCCATTTGCGTACCGTAGAACAGCGCATGAAGCCGTCCGCCGATCAGAATCCGAAATCGCCCGATGAGCATTACCAGAAGGGCGTGGCGATGATGAATTTGGGCCGTTGGGACGAAGCGCGCGAAAGCCTGGAGAAGGCGCGAAAGCTGGCGCCTAAGCTGGACCATATTCATTACGCATTAGCGGCGCTCGATTGCCTTACTGGTGAGGCAGATTCGGCTATGGCGAACCTGAAGGTGGCCATCGACCTGCGCCCGGCGAACCGCTATCACGCCAGGAATGACGAAGATTTCGCTTTTCTGCAGGAAGATCCGCGGTTCACGGAACTCTTGTATCCCGAGAAGGAAGGCTACTCGGGTTAGCTTTGGCGAGTTTCCCTCCGACACTTACCGTTATATCCTGTTGAAGTGACCCGCGCCGTCGAGATTCGTTGGTGAGCAACCGCCACGCTCCCTTGCACCAAGCACGTAAAATTGAGATTTAAGTGAAAAAATTAAAAGAAAAGAAACGGGAGCCCGAGCAAGGGCTGCGTGTGGTCGCCTTGGGCGGCGGGACCGGGCTTTCCGCATTGCTGCGCGGCTTGAAAAATCACGTTGTGCGGCGGTCCGACCAGCATGCTACGCCGGAGCGCCCGATTACGGACCTGGTGGCCATCGTTACGGTGACCGACGATGGCGGAAGTTCCGGCAGGTTGCGGCGCGAAAACCGCATGTTGCCGCCCGGCGATATTCGTAACTGCATGGTGGCTTTGTCCAAGGACGAAGCGCTGATGGGGCGGCTTTTTCAATACAGGTTTGCGTCCGGACGTGGACTGCGCGGCCACAATTTCGGGAATCTTTTCCTTACGGCATTGACGCATGTGACCGGAGACTTTGCGGAAGCGGTGCGCGAATCCAGCAAGGTGCTGGCGACCCGCGGGCGAATTTTCCCTTCCACATTAACCAACGTACATTTGGCGGCCACCCTGGCGAATGGAAAAAAGGTCGCTGGAGAAACAAGAATCTCTCGCAGTGAAGTACCGATTCGAAAGATTCAACTGGTGCCGCGCGGCGTGCGCCCGTTGCCTAGCGCGCTGGAAGCGATTCAGGATGCGGACTTGATTCTTCTGGGCCCCGGCTCGCTGTATACCAGCGTCATTCCCAATTTGTTGATTCCAGAGATCGCCAAGGCGATTGCAAAATCGCGCGCGCCGCGGGTATATATCGCCAACTTGATGACCCAGCCGGGCGAGACCACCAACTACACTTTGAGTGAGCATCTGGCGGCGATTGAAGCGCACGTAGATAGGCGCGTGGTGGATTCGGTGGTGGCCAACCGGCGCACGGTTTCGCCGGAGGTGGCCAGGCGTTACCGCGAAGAAGGTGCCACCCAGGTGGCGGTAGACTACGACAAAATCAAGAAAATGAAGATCAACCTGGTGATGGATAACCTGCTGGAAGAGCACGGGGTCATTCGCCACAATTCACCCCGTTTGGCCAAGTTGCTGGTCGACGAATTTCTGCTTCACAAAAGGGGCCGGTGAGCCGAACAGACTCCCCAGCATAATTCGCCAGCATTCGAATTTGGATGCGGTGCGTCTAAATCAACTGTTCCCAAGGAGAAGATATGTCCGGTCGCCGATTGGCACCTTACGTTGTTGCGTTTTGTTTCGGCCTCTTCTTTTCGCTTTTTATTCCATTCGGTTCTTTGGCGCAGGCGCCCACGAGTGGCCAAGTGCAGCCACCGTTCTGGAGCAGCAAGCCTGACGCCGCCGCGTTCGAGCGCATTGAGAATGAGCGGCTCGGAGCGGTGCAGAAGTCCGTGGATCAAATCACTTCTGTTAGCGGGCCACGAACGGTGGAGAACACCCTGGTGCCGTACGACGAGGCGCAGCGGCAGATTGGCTCTGCGGCGAGTCTCGCGGGATTAATGCAGCAGGTGCACCCCGACGCGGCTTTCCGCGACAGTGCTACGGCCATGACCTCCAAAGTCAGCTCGGTTTCCACGGCGCTTTCGTTGAATCGTGGCATTTACGATGCGTTGAAGGGAATCGATCTGTCGAAGGCCGACGCGATCACGCGCTACTACGTGGAGCGGCAGTTGCTGGAGTACCACCTGGCGGGCGTGGATAAGGATGAAGCGACCCGCGCGAAACTGAAGCAATTGCAAGAGAAGCTGATCGATCTGCAATCCAATTTCGATCGCAATATTTCCGACGATATTCGCAGCGTAACAGCGGATTCCGCCGCGGAGTTGGATGGCTTGCCACAAGACTACATCGCGGCCCACAAACCGGATGCGGATGGAAAAATTCACATTACCACCACGTATCCGGATGTTTTTCCGGTGCTGACGTTTGCCAAGAATGATGAACTGCGGAAAAAACTTCTGGTGACCTTCAATAACCGCGCGTACCCGAAGAATGAAGAAGTGTTGATGGATATGGTTCGGACGCGCGCCGAAATTGCGGGGTTGATCGGTTATTCCTCTTGGGCGGATTACAACGCGGCGGACACCATGATCCGCTCCGGCGCGAACATTGGCACGTTCATTCAGGATGTGGACACCAGTGCGCGCGGGATGGCTGCAAAGGAATTTGCAATGATTCTTGCGGAGAAGCAGAAGACCCATCCAGACGCCAAAGAGGTGCAGGACTACGAAGGCGGTTTTCTGCGCGAAGCGGTGCGGCGCTCCAATTTCGATTTCGATTCCTCGACCGTTCGGCCGTATTTTCCGTACCCGCGCGTGAAGCAGGGCGTGCTGGATGTGGCTTCGAAATTATTTCAATTGAAGTTTCAGCAGGAGCCCAACGTGCCGGCATGGGATCCCTCGGTGGAAACCTGGGATGTGTATGACTCTGGAAAAATGATTGGGCGTTTTTACCTGGACATGCACCCGCGTGCGGGAAAGTACAGCCATGCGGAGATGGGGCCGGTTCTGACCGGGATTCGCGACAAGCAGTTGCCGGAAGCAGTGCTGGTGTGCAATTTCCCGGAACCCACCGCTGCCGATCCCGGTTTGATGGACTACAACGATGTGGTGGTTTTCCTGCACGAGTTCGGGCACCTGATGCACTGGATTCTTGCGGGAAAGCAGCAGTGGGCCGGCATTAGTGGGCTCTCCATGGAAGGAGATTTCATCGAAGCTCCTTCGCAAATGTTGGAAGAATGGATGCGCAGCCCGCAGGTGCTGGCGACTTTTGCGCGGCACTACAAAACGGACGAGCCGATTCCAGCGGAGTTGGTGAAAAAGATGAATCGTGCGTCGGCGTTTGGACGCGCTTCCTGGGTGATGGCGCAACTTGGATATACCGCGGCTTCGTACCAGATTTACAACCAGAAGCCGGAAGCCGTAAAACTCGACGCCATCGCGGATGAAATTCACAAGAAATATTCACCGGTGAGGATTACGCCGGGACAGCACGAATACGCATCGTTCGGGCACCTGGCGGGATATTCCTCGGCGTACTACACCTATTTGTGGGACAAGGTGATCGCTATCGATTTCATGACGCAATTCAATCGAGGCGATCTGTTCGCGGAGGCGCCAGCCGCGCGATACCGGCGCACGGTGCTGGAACCCGGAGGTTCTACCTCCGCCAATGTGCTGGTGAAGAATTTTCTGGGACGTCCGCAGAATATGGATTCGTTTCGCGAGTGGATGGGGGAAGAATTCGAACCCGTCCCAGCGAAGTAGGCAAATCACGAAGTAAGAAAACGGCGTGTTGGTCTCGCGTTGCGCACGAAGGCTTGCGTATTCCTTCAGTTTGAGATTATCGTCCGTCTCACATGGGTGTTCGCTGAGGCCCAATTCAGGAGATCCTTAACAATGCGCCTCCCCAGCCTGATCGCCGTTTTCCTTTTTCTTTCGATCACCACAGCCACAGTCGTCGCCCAGGAAGGGCCGGGAGCGAAACCGCTCACCGCCATGCCGGATGTTCTTACCGTGCCTCCCGAAGCGCAACCATCCGACCACTTCGATGTGGAGGCCGCCACGAACGCCTATCTTGCGGAAATTCCGCCGACGGCGCGCGCGCGGAGCGACGCCTATTTCGAAGGCGGCTATTGGCTGATTCTTTGGGATTTCTTGGCGGGGGCGATCATCTACTGGGCGCTGCTTCGCTTTGGTTGGTCGGCGCGGATGCGAGACTTCGCGGAAAGGCTCACCCGATTCCAAGCGCCGCAAACGTTTCTCTACTGGACGCTGTTCATGCTGCTTACCTTTTTGTTGGCATTTCCGCTGACCTACTACGAGGGATTCGTCCGCGAGCACAAGTACGGGTTGGCCACGCAAACGTTCGGGCCGTGGATGGGCGATCAGTTGAAGATGCTGTTGATTGGCATTGTGTTTGGAGGATTCGCGGTCGTGATTTTGGTGGCGATCGTGCGGCGCTTGCCGCGCACCTGGCATATCTGGGGCGCCATCGCTTCGACAGTGTTGTTGATTATCATTGTGATGATTTCTCCTGTTTTCCTGTTCCCGCTCTTCAATAAATTTAAACCGCTGGACGATCCAAGGATTACGCAACCGATTCTCTCGATGGCCAGAGCGAACGGAATCGCGGTGGATAAGGTCTATGTGGTGGATGCCTCGCAGCAGTCCACGCGGATGAGCGCGAATGTCTCGGGACTGGGCAAGACCATGCGCATCACGCTGAACGATAATTTGCTGAAGCGCGCCACTCTGGGAGAGATAGAAGAAGCAATGGGCCATGAGATGGGCCACTACGTTCTGAATCACGTTTACAAAGACATGCTGTTTGTTTTTATCGTGATTGTGGCTGGATTCGGGTTGCTGCGTTGGAGCTTGAATTGGTTTGTGGCTCGCTGGGGGACGTCGTGGGGGTTGCGGGATGCCACCGATATTGCCGCTCTGCCGCTGGTCTTTCTACTCGGCTCGGTTTTCTTTTTCGTCCTGACGCCGATACTGAACACCCAGACGCGTACCGCCGAACTGGAAGCCGATATGTATGGGCTCAATGCCAGCCGGCAACCCGACGGTTCGGCGCAGAGCGCCATCCATCTGGGGGAATACCGCAAGATGAGTCCGGGCCCGGTGGAAGAATGGATTTTCTACGACCATCCGAGCGGGAGAGAGCGGATCTACAACGCCATGCGGTGGAAGGCGGAGAACCTGGCGTTGTTCAAGAAACCTGCCGGGCAGTGATCGCCGCGCTCAAGGTTGGCTGGACAGTTTTCCCGTAAGAACAACAATGGATGCTTTTGGTAGTAGAACGGTCTGATTGGGCTTGGACGCAATCGTTGCCGTTTTGGCCGGGCCTGCTGGATCGGCGTGGCTGTCCGCTCCCGCCGGATGCCAGACGTATTCGGCCGCGCCGAACGTGACCATTTTCCAATCGCCTTCGAGCCGCGCGGAGGAGTCTTTCCCATCCACGCTGAACGCGATGTTCACCTCGTGACTGTTGCTCGGATCTTTATTGATTACCAGAAGTGACCACTGGCCGTCGGGACGCTTTGCGGCGTAAGCGGTGATCAGCGTATTGCCTTCCTCGTCCTTCAAATCCGTTTGCGCGGGAAATAGTTGGTGAGCCCCCGCACCGTGCTTCACCCAGTCCAGATTGAGCAACTGGCTGGCGAAATATTGCGCAGTGTGATGGCGAATTTCGAGTTGTTCGTTGGCGACGAAATTTCCGTAGGTGCTCCAGCCGTGGCAGCCGGGCCGCAGACGTTCCGGTTGAATCGGCGAATGGTAATAGACGGCGCCCGGACCGCCCTGCGTGAGGAAAGTGCCCACGCTATCGGCCAGCCACAGACCCGCGAAAATATCCTGCATCGGATCGGTGAGCGCCCAGGACACGTTGCTCTCTGTGTTCATCAGCGGCACGTCAGCGGTGACGCCGTCATCTCTCCAAGCTTTCAGCACGCGGCCGACAAGCTCCGGCTCGCGGTAAAGATCGGACCAGTTGATCTCGCAGGGCGACAGCGGATAGTGTTCGAACGAAACAAAACTCAAATCGGACATGCGATTGTGCGTCTTCAGATAATCCACAAATCTTCCCAGCCAGGAAGTACGTCCTGCGGCATCTGGCCAGGCCAGCAGATCCTCGTTCACGCCGGTGAAGATGGGCCCGCCAAGCTTTAGTTTCGGGTCCACACGGTGCAGCGCGGTGGCGAATTGCAAATACAGGGCCGCGTAATCCTCTGGCAGCATGAACTCACCGTCGGGTTCTTCACCCATTTCCACGTAGGAAATCGGATAGTGGCGTTTTTCCACATACGCAAGCTCCGCGGCGGCGTCTTCCGGATTGGCGTACACCACCGACACCGGAATCATCGCCGGAAGATGATTGGTAATTCCGCTGGTGAAAAAGAGATCCATCCCGGTTTGCACTCGAGACGCAATAAGATCGTCGGCAGTATGCCAGGGATCCGTGGACGAAGCCTGCGTCGCAGTTTGTGCTTGGCCGGGCGTGTGATGTACCAAATCCACAAACTGACCGAGCGAATTGAAATTGCCGACGGATAGTTCGGATATGGCGTAGCCCACACAGTTGCGCGGATCGGCGCTACCATGCGTGTCGCAGGTGCTGGAGGACTCGGTCATCCAGATTCGCAGGAATCGGGCGCGAATCGGTTTGTCAGCGAGTCGCTGCACCGCGCTGCCTCCGGACGCGTCGTTGAATTCACCCTGCGGGAAGCGCACCCATTTGCCGCTGGCTTGTTTGTTCAGGGCATCTTCTCTGCCGAGCCAATATTCGACATCGTATTTCCTGGCGTACGGATTCGCCCAGGCGATGGAAATCGCGTTGATGGCAACAGGCGCATCGAAGTCGACGACAATCCACTGCGGATGCAACGCATCGGATTCTCCCGTGAATTTCTCCGCCAGGTACGGATTACTTTTCCAGTACGTCGTGGGATCGCCGTCGGTGATGCGCGAGTACTGGTTTTGACTGGCGTCGCCACGGGTGCTGCCGCGATGAGGAAGGGTGTAGCCGAAGGACTTTCGCAAAGATCCCGAAAGTTCCGTGCTGCCTACGAAATGGCCGCTCTTGGCCGTCGCGTCGCTCCAGGTGCCATTAGGATTCCAGTGCCAGGCACTGATGGTGAGTTCGGTGTTCTGGCGGTAAGTGATCGGGCCCCAACCGGCCGAGAGCGATTCCTTAATGATGGGCTCGCTGTAGACCGTATCGAATTCTTTGTCGGACAGAATGTCCATGGAGCTACCCATGGCTTTGTCTGGATCAAAAACCAGGGCGTGAGAAGGAGTGGCGTCGACGCGCACCGTCTGGGCGTTGGTGAAATCACAAAGTAACATCGAAAACAAAACGAGTGCAGAGATGGACAGGGGAGAAATTCCGTTACGAGCCGCGCGCATACACACCTCCGAGGCGAAGTGCATTATAACGATTTAATACAGGGAGAAAAGCAAAATTAGAGCGCTACTCCATTCGACATCTAGCGCTTCTGGATGGCATCCACATACGCGCTTAACACGGGAGTCGGGGCCAGCAGCTCGTTGTACGGGAGGCTCATGTGTTGCAGATCGCCGAGATTGCCCCACTCATCTTTTTTTCGTGTGGAGTAGCTGATCATTCCCCAGGACATGATGCAGGAGACATGCGAGAACTTTAATACGTGTTTCAGGAAGTCGTCGCAAAACTCACCAGCTTGTTTGGCCTGTTTTTCGCGGTCGCCCGGGTAGAGCGAATCGTCGATGTCCAGTTCGGTGATGAATACCTGAAGCTCCAGCTTACGCACTTCCTTGATGAACGCCGTGAGCCCCACCCAGTCCGGGAAGGCTCCATAGGAGGGCCGGAAGTGGGATTGCATGCCGATGGCATCGATGGGAATGCGGTTCTTGCGCATCCATCGAAGAAAGCCGATCGTGAGGTTGCGCTTGCGGTCGTGGTAATCGCCTTGACCCTCGAGGCCGGATTCGTTGTACACCAGAAGTGCTTTGCGATCGGCACGCGCGGCGGTGCGAAACGCCAGCGCAATGTATTCGGGGCCGAGAAGCTTCATCCAGATGGACTCGCGCATAGCGTCGTCGCGTTCGCTTGCCGGAAACACCGCTTCGTTCAGTACATCCCAGGAATGGATACGTCCCGCATAGCGGCCTGCGACTTTGCGGATGTGCTGCACCAGAACTACCGCGGCGTTTTGCTGGTTGAGTTCTTCCTTAAGCCACGGCGGGGGATCGCCATGCCAGACAAGATTGCGGCCGCGAACGAGCAGGGAATTCTTCGCGGCAAAATCCATCAATTCGTCAGCCATCGCAAAATCGTAGTGATTATATTCCGGATGGATTTTTGCCCAAGCCATTTCGGATTCCGCGACGACGATGCCACACTGTTGCGCCACGATTTGTGCAGCGCGTTCATCGTGAATTTGCTCGTTGGAAATCGCCGAGCCCACCAGAATGTTCCGGCTGGCGCCGGCGGAGCGCATGGTTGCCTGTTCCTGCTGTGCCAGGGCGACGCGCACCGCGAGCGGCACGCCAACAGCCGCGCCCATACCGGCCTTGATAAATTGTCTGCGTCGCATGCGAACGAGGATTCTATCGTAGGCACTGTTCCGCGGCCAATCTGGGTACTGAGGCACACGTTGTCATTCTGAGTCCATCTGATGAGGATGAGGGCGAATCTCAAGCGAGAAATCAAGCACACACTATCGGTTGAGATCCTTCGGGCCGCAGAAAGCGCGGCCCTCAGGATGACATCGCGGTTTTGGCTTTGGTGAATACGGGAAATGAAAGTTATAAGGAATCCTGCAGTGCCGCGCACGTGATTTATGGCGTCATACATGTTTGGCGCGATGATTCTGTTGCATTACCATCAGAAGCGATAATTGCGGTCAGCCACTTCTCCAAGGGACGAACTCATGCCAACTTTTCCATTGATTGAATACAAGGACGCCAACGCCGAAGTGAAGGCCGTGTATGACGACATCATGGCCACTCGCAAGACCGACTACATCAATAACTTCTGGAAGGCCATTGCGCACGATCCATCGCTCTTGAAGCGAACCTGGGAAGGCTTGAAAGCCGTGATGGCTCCCGGGGCGCTCGATCCGCTAACCAAGGAGTTGCTGTACATCGCGGTCAGCGTGACCAACAATTGCGGCTATTGCATTGCTTCGCACACCGCTTCGGCGTTTTCCAAGGGAATGACCGCGGACATGTTCAAGGAACTTCAGCAGGTGATCGGCATGGCCAACGCCACCAACAAACTGGTCACCGGCTATCAGGTGGAAATCGACGAACGCTTCAAACCACCTCTAAACATCTCGAAATAATGATCGCCAAACCATTTCGCTACTAGATTACAACCTCGACGACTTGCCCTGCTTGGATGGCAAGAATCGCGCGACCGCAGGCTGGCATGAGTGGCACTAGGTCCTTCATGCGATTCGATTTCGCGCAAAGAATCAAGATGGAGACATTTCTTCCAGCCATGTTTTGTTGATATTTAATGTTTCGATCACTGGTGAGCAGTACATCCCATCGACCCTCAGCAAGCCTAAGCAGTTCGCCGTTCTTCTTGGACCCAAATCCCGCCTCTCGTACCGTCTGGCATTCGTGGCCTAGCGAGATTGGATTCTCTTTCAATGCAGCCGGAAGGCACTCGTCAATCAGGATTTTCATTTCCCGAAGCGTGCCAGAACAAGCGCCTTTGCTTCTTCCAATGCCGCAATGGCGATTTCCCGGCTCACGCCTGGATACTGTTCGAGGAATTCATCGAGCGTCTCTCCGCCTTCCAGGTAATCGAGGAGCGTTTGGAAAGGGACGCGCGTGCCTCGGAACACAGGTTCTCCGCTGTGGATATCTGGATCTTGAACAATGACGCTTTCAGAGCTATTCGCCATCGTGACCCTCCTACGGAAACCCGATTATCTCATCCCTGCGCGCGAACCGCTCCAAAAAGCTCGCCTGCGGTTGGCCCGAACTCGAACTTACCACAACTGTTTCCATACAGGTACGGAAGTACTATAGGTACCCCTCCTGACCAAGCACACCATGTAGAGGACGGGGCCGCTCTGCGTCTGCAGCGTGGCTCTCCAAACCTTTTCCGAGCGAGATCACTATGGCACCCATTGTGAAAGATTCCGACGGCGCAGTCTCCGCGGCGGCACCAAATTCTCAAGCTGTTCCCGCTTCCAAGCCGGTTGGCGACGCGGCAACTCGCGTGCAGCCCGTGGCGCTGGAAGTGCCGGTCACAATCAATGGTGCGCGCACGATGGAAGGCTCGGACAAGCGCGAACCATTCGCGGAGAGCACGCAGACCGTGTTGGTATTTCCGCAGGGCGCGGTGATTCGCCTGGCAGCGTCCCTGGCTCCGGGTCAATTGGTTTTTCTTACCAACGAGAAGACTAAAAAGGAAGTTGTCTGCCAGGTCGTCAAATCCAAAAATTATCGAACTGTGACCGGTTATGTGGAACTGGAATTCACGGAAGCTGCCGCCGGATTCTGGGGCATGCGATTTCCGACTACGGCGGCGGCACCGAGCGTTGGCGCGCCAACGGCTCCGCGCCCGGCCGCTGTTGCTCCTGCTGCGCCTAAGCCAGCCGCGCCGCTAGCGCAAAATATTGCTCCGGCAAAGCCTGCGGTTCCTCCGGTGGCAGCGATAAAGCCCGAGACGCAAACGAGCCCCGCCGCGCCGAAATCCATTGGGCCTCCAGCAGCGCCGCCCAGGCCAACAGTTGTCCCACAAGTTCCACAAGCGCACGCAGCAACACCGGCGTCCTCGATCGCAGCGCCGCCGGTTGAGCCGAAGGTCGTGAACACCACTCCGGCCGCTCCTCCCTTGCCCTTGCCCGCAATCCCGGATCTTTCGGACTTTCTGACGGCAACTCCTGGATCCGCCGTGCCTGTGAAGGCAGAGAAGCACGAGCAACCCAGCGCAGCGTCGACAGAGGAACTCAAGCAGCAGGCTGCAAAGCTGCAGGAACAATTGAGCGCCATGCTGTTCTCCGAGAGCTCCAAGGCGCAAGGGTCATCGCCTGTTGTGCCGCCCGCTTCCGAAAAGACACCCGCGACCATCGAAACGGCTAGTAAAGTTTTGGAACTTGCTGACCTGGCACCGAAGCGCGTAGCGCCCGCCGCACCACCGGCGCATGTTTCGAAAGTCACTCCAATCGCGCAGAAACCGGCACCGAGTTCATTCGACGCGGAAGAAGTGCAAATTCCCCCGTGGCTCGCGCCTCTTGCGAATAACAGCGAAACGAAATCATCGGCTTCGACGATCACCCACGAATCTCCGGCGCACACTGAACCCGTTGCTTCCGAGACCCAGCACGCCGAGTCCTCTGGGTTGAACTCGTCCGCGGATAGTTCGCATTCGATACAATCGGAAATCTTTGGCGGCCAATTGCTGGACGATTCCTCGGCGTCCTCCGATGGATCTGGGAAGTCCAAGAAGGGCCTGTTCATCGGCGTTGCTGCCGGTTTGTTGATCGCCGGTGGAGCTTTTTGGTACTCACAGCAGCCTGGAAATGTGCTGACCGGCAAAGCCGCGGCAGTCCCTGCGGCAACAGCTCCGGCAGCGGCGGCGAGTACACCGTTTGCGAGTGAAGCCGCGGCCAAGCCACAATCTTCGAGCTCTGCCGCTAACAACGCGCCCAATTCATCCACTCCGCCCTCACCATCGCTGACGCCCGCAAAACAGACCACATTGTCGGAGTCCAACGCTGTGGTTTCTTCGAATACGCTGAATCCCGCGGTGAGCAAACAGCCCTCGGAAAGAACGCGAACCATCACCTCTGAACCACCGCCGCCCGCACCTGAGCCAAAGAGGTCCGTCGTCGGCAATGTTCAACTGGCGAAGCCGGTCGTCAATGGCGGTGCCGCGGCTCGCGAAAATGGTGAGAGCTCGCCAACGATCGATGCCAACCAACCAGCCAGTGGCGAGAACCTATCGAATTTGGGAGCAGTGCATACCAAAGGACCAGACGCGCCTCTGCCGGTGGGCGGAGACGTGAAGCAAGCGCAACTGATCAAGTCCGTGCCGCCGATCTATCCGAGCATGGCGCGAACTCAGCACATTTCCGGGAACGTAAAGATTGACGCGCTGATCGACGCGTCGGGAAACGTAAGTTCCATGAGCGTTCTTTCAGGGCCCTCCATGTTGCATCAGGCTGCGTTGGCAGCGGTGAAACAGTGGCGCTATCAACCCGCGGAACTCGATGGCAAGCCGACGTCGATGCACTTAACCGTCGTGGTGCAATTCCGCCTGCAGTAAGAAATCAATAATTTGGGTTTATAGACGCACGCACGCGGCTGCTTTGCTGGCGCGCGTTCAGACTATCTGGAGTATCCGCTTTCTTGCGTAAGAATATTTTGCGTGGTCGCGGTGCTGGAACTTCTCGCCGCATCGGACTGCGGATTCGCTTGCAAAACCGCGATCCACGAAAGGTGCGGGAACGGCAGGAAGCGATCGATGTGCCGCACCACCGGCACCAGAAAATTCAACAATTTCATTTGCCACAAGCCGAAGGTTTCGCGCTTTAGAACTTTGCCGTTCCACCACCATCCCGGTGCGCCGATTCGATTGAACTTCAGAAGCGTCTGAATGCTGAAGCCAGCTTCCTCGCAGGCGTGGATCAGTTGCTCGCGCGTGTAACGCCGGTAGTGGCCTAACACTTTGTCCAACGAACCGAAAAGTGCCGGACCATTCGGCACCAGGATGATCGCGCGGCCGTGCTCATCGAGCACGTTTCGGATATTGCGCAGCGCCGCGACGTCGTCTTGCAGATGCTCGACCACGTTCAGGCATACGACGGTATCGAAGCGCTCCTCGGGATAAGTTTCCGGCCGCGCTGCATCGGTGCGTTGTACCCGCAGGTACGGACGCGTTTGTCGCAGCTTTTCGAGACGCGACAGATATTGCGAGTTCACGTCGCTGGCCATGTAAAAGCCACGCGGCACCAGGTTTTCCGTGAGGTTGCCGGTGCCTGCGCCGATCTCCAGCACTCTCTCGCCCACGAATGGCTTGATCGTTTCCGCCATCCAGCGCGTGAAGCGCGGCGCGCGATTCAACCGCGCCAGGATTCTTCCGCCATGTTCGTCGTCCACATAAATGTTGTCGGAAATTCCGAATTTGATCAGCGTGCCCAGGGCGCGCACGCCGTCTTTCCAGGTGATTTTCTTGCCTTCCGCGTAGGTCCGGCCGGAATAGCGTATGGGGACTTCGAAAATGCGCGCGTTCCGCTTGGCCAGCTTGATGGTCATCTCCGGCTCGATACCGAAGCGATTGCTTTCCCACGGGATGCTTTTGAGCAGGTCGGAGCGCACCATTTTGTAGCAGGTCTCGATGTCCGTAAGGTTCAGGTCGGTGACTAGATTGGTCAGCAGCGTGATTAGCTTGTTGCCCAGGCTGTGCCGGAACAGCAGCACGCGGCGGAAATCTCCGGAAAGAAAGCGCGAGCCGAAGACGGCGTCGGCGTCTTCCGTAAGAAACAGCGGAATCATTTTTTCCAGGTCGCTGGGATGGTATTCCAGGTCAGCGTCGTGAATCACCGCCAGGTCGGTATCCACATGCTCGATGGCGGTGCGGACCGCGGCGCCCTTGCCGCGATTCTCCTCATGTTCCAGGAAAATCCATTCGAATGCGGCCAGCTTCGAGCCAGGAACGCTCTCGCGAAATCGCCGCAGCGCCGCCGCGCTCTGATCCCTGGAAGCGTCGTTCACAACAATGACGCGCACGCGTTCAACAAGCGGCGCGTCCGCCAGAATCTCCAGCCTGCGCAGACTCGCTTCCAGCAAATACTGCTCGTTATACACCGGCACCAGGATGGATAGACTCACTCGTTTGTCGGTGGCTTGTTCGTTGGACTTCATGGCTGTTCCGCGATGGTTGGCCTGTGCGTTTCGCCAGCCCGCCTTGGCCTTGATTCTATATCAAGCAACGATTAAGCCACGTCTCTCGGTCGCTGGTGGGCGCCGCTACGTCATAACGTCACCGACGCTATGACGGCCATGAATACAGTCCCGTCACTTGGGGGGTTCCTTTGTGGCGCTCTCTTTGAGAAGTGCTTGAATCTCCCTATCGAAGGCGTCTTTGTCGACCATGCCGACATGCGAATCAGCGACCCGGCCGTTTCGGTCTATTAACAGGGTTACCGGCAACGAAGTAATCCCGAAACGTCCTGCCAAATCCCAGTCGCCGAGAACTACGGTGTAATTAACCTGTTTTGCTTGCAGGAAGGGTTTGACTGATTTCCACCCATCATCGTCCACGGAAACGCCAACAACGGACAACCCATTGTCCTTATACTTTTTCTGAAACTCCATGTACCAAGGAATTTCTACTTTGCAACCCTCGCACCAAGTAGCCCAGAAGTCCAACAACACGACACTGCCTTTGAACTTGGAAAGTGTGACGGGAACTTCTTTCGAGTCCATGAGAGCGAAGTTTGGAGCAGCTTTTCGAGAATTGGCCTCGACCAAATGATTCTGTGTTCTCACGGGGATCGCAAGACTCAGAATGACAAAAGCTATTTCGCTTATCGAATGACGCAACATGTAATTCCTCCTAGATTCTTATTCAAGTGGACCGAAGACTTGGTTCTTCTCGTTATTATCGGAAATGGTTACCTCTACCCTCGTTTGGTGCATTGCGTGCAGAAGCTCCTCGATTTTCTCTTGGCTCATGCCAATGCCGAAGATTGAGTGCCCTCCCAGGGCAAAGCATAAGAACACTTTGCGCAACAACTTGCTTAGCGACACAGATCTCCTGTTGCCGATTGCCGCGGCGGACAGCACAAGCGTGCAGAACCCTTCCAGTTACTTGAAAACGACTGTTATGTAGCTGAGCGTCTATCCAGCTGGGGGCGGGCGAGGCGAGAAAACAGGTAACGACGAAAAGAGAAGAGAAATGTATGTGCTCGGAACAGCACGGAGGGGAATACTGAAAACGACAGCAAGAAAAAACCAGAACGGAATTAAGAAGAGAAAGAGCAGACCAAGTACCGGCTGAGTTACCGAGGCAAGGAAAACCATCGCCATGCAAAGCAAGGCGACCAACCGCACCGCAGAATAAGCGTTCCTCATTTGATGTCATTTTACGCGGACCGCCGGGATTTACAACCGACGGTTTAGATCCCAACTGTTCCCGGCACGTGCCCATCACTGGCACCACGTTGTCAGTTAGGAAGTCCTAGACATCGCGAGATAGTGTACGGCAGTTGACTCTCACGCCGCCCCGCCTTGCTCTACCCCAACTTCCCTTCGTATACTGGCCACCCGGCCAACGGATAGGTCGGTGGGTGGGTAGCCCGCCGAATTCACTCCTCTTGGTCTTTCTTTCGCGCCTGCTATTCGAGTACAGGCCGAACTACGCACCTCAGCAGGACGTCCCCTGAGCCTCCTGAGCGAAGGAGAAGTTTGCATGGCGCACACGCCAGTACCGGAAGAGATGAATGTTTACCAGAACGCCGAAGCGCGTTTTGAGGTAGCCGCAAATAAGCTGGGCCTGGAACAAGGCATCTATCGCTATCTGAAATATCCCGACAAGGAAATTACGCTGTACATTCCCGTGGGCATGGACAACGGCCAACTGGAAGTGTTCACCGGCTATCGCGTGCTGCATTCCACGGTGCGTGGCCCCGGCAAAGGCGGGATTCGCTTCGCGCCGGATGTCAGCGTGGATGAAGTTCGCGCGCTGGCTGCGTGGATGACCTGGAAGTGCGCGGTTGTGGATATTCCTTTCGGTGGCGCAAAAGGCGGCATCATTTGCGATCCGCGCAAAATGTCTCGCGGTGAATTGGAACGTCTCACGCGTCGCTACACCGCGGAACTTTCCGACTGGCTCGGGCCCGAGCGCGACGTGCCGGCGCCGGACGTGGGCACCAACGAACAAACCATGGCGTGGGTGATGGACACCTACTCCATGCACGCACGCCAAGCGACCACGGCCGTTGTTACCGGCAAGCCGATTGAGCTTGGCGGTTCACGCGGGCGGCGGGAAGCCACCGGGCGCGGCGTGATGATCTGCGTGGACAAGGCGCTGGCGAAACTCGGGATGAGGAAAGAAGGCACCCGCGTGGTCATCCAGGGTTTTGGAAATGTGGGCTCGCTGGCTGCGGAATTGATGCATAAGGTCGGCTATAAAATTGTCGGCCTCGCGGATATCGGCGGCGGCCTTTACAACGAAAACGGCTTCGATGTACCCAACGTGATCGATTGGGTCTACAAACAGAAAAAGCCGTTACAGGATCTGCCCACGGGCGGGGCGAAAATGAGTTCGCGCGACGTTTTGTTTCAGCCGTGCGACGTCTTGATTCCCGCCGCGGTCGAAAATCAGATTACCGAGCAGAACGCCCACCAGGTACAGGCCAAGATTCTGTGCGAAGGCGCGAATGGCCCGACGACCTGGCAGGCCGACGCCATCATCGACGCCAAGGGCATCTTCACCGTGCCGGATATTTTGGGCAATGCCGGCGGCGTTACCGTCAGCTACTTCGAATGGGTGCAGGACCGCCAGGGATTTTTCTGGCGCGAAAGCGAAGTAAATGAGCGGCTGTACGACATCATGGACCGCGCGTTCGACGAAGTGGTGCGCTATGCCGAGACCCATCGGGTCAACAATCGTATTGCCGCGTACATGCTGGCCATCGACCGGGTGGCCACGGCCCTTAAGCTGCGCGGTATCTATGCCTGAACTCTGGACCTGAATTGAACTGTGGGCCTGATTTGTGCTTGGCTTTCCGAAGGCACAGGCGTACTCTCTTCGCCAGCTAGAAATTCATGAGCTATTTTTGAAGGGACCCCGCCAAGGCCCAAAAAGGACTCCGCATCGTGTCATCGGACTCGTTATCTGATTTGTCGCGACGCACCGAAGCACAACTCCGAGAGGACATCTGCCGCATTGGCCGCTGGATGTACGAGCGCGGTTTCATCGTGGCCGGAGAAGGCAATCTGTCGGTGCGGCTGGACGCGGATCGTATCCTCACCACGCCAACATGCATGAACAAAGGCATGATGGGCCCGGGCGATCTGGTCATCATGGATATGGATGGCCGCCACCTGCAGGGTGACCGCAAGATTTCCTCGGAAGCGGGCATGCATCTGCTCTTCTACCGCATGCGGCCGGATGTCAACGCGGTGTGTCACGGGCATCCCGCAACGGCTACAGGATTCGCGGTTGCAGGCCAGGGACTCGATCAGGCGCTGTTGCCCGAAGTTGTAGTCTGCCTGGGGAAAATTCCGCTGGTTCGTTATGCGACGCCCGGCACCGCCGATCTTAGTGCGGTACTTGAGCCGCATATTCCGCACTACGATGCGCTATTGCTGGCGAATCATGGCGCGGTTACCTGCGGACCGGATTTGTTGACTGCCTTTTTTCGCATGGAGACGCTGGAACACTTTGCGAAAATCACGCTGGCGGCACGCTTGGCTGGCGAACCGCAATTGCTCTCCACTCGCGAAGTCGCCAAGCTCATGGCCGCGCGCGCGCGTTATCACGTGACTCCTCCTCCGGGTGGTGGCGCGGAACTCCCCGAAACGTGCGACAACGGTGAGAACACCACCGACGAAGTAACCCTAACGCGCTCCGAACTGGACGCGCTTGTAGACGAGGCGGTCCGCAAGGATCGCGCCCGCCGCTAGTTCAATGCCGGCGCGAAACGCGCGGTCGGAGCGAGCTTGTGTAGCGGCCGCTTTCCGAGGCGGGCGCCTTTTCTCGCTACACCCTGTCGCAAGATTTTCCACCGTTACGTGCACGCAAAAGGTGTTCCTGAATAGCAGCACCACCATCAGGAGAACCGCCCATGTCCACGACAGAATTCTTCGACGCGATTCGCGCGGGCGACGCCGGAAAAGTTCGCGCACTTCTCGACGTTGACCCGGAGATTGCTTCCGCGCGCGACCCAAACGGCGTCTCCGCAGTTTTGACCTCTATCTACACTGGCCGGGGAGAAATACGCGATCTGCTTTTGCAGCGCGGCGCCGTCCTGGAAATACACGACGCCGCGGCTGCCGGTAAATTGAATGAGGTGAAGGAATTCGTCGAGAAAAATCCCGCGCTCGCAAAATCCTACTCGCCGGACGGATTTCCGGTCGTGGCGCTGGCTTGCTTCTTCGGCCATCTGGACGTGGCGCGTTACCTCGCAGCGCAAGGCGCGGATCTGAACGCTGCAGCGAGTAACGGGAGCGGCTACAACTCCCTCACCGCAAGCGTCGCCGCAGGCCACACGCAAATCGTCGCGTGGCTTCTCGAAAATGGCGTCAGCGCCAACTATCGCTACGGCCCCGGCTACACACCGCTACTGACAGCCGCGGCAAATGGGCGCTTGGACATCGTAAAACTCCTGCTAGCCCATGGCGCCGATCCAACAGCCAGAACCGACGACGGCCGCTCCGCCGCAGATCTGGCAGCGGAACGCAAACACCCAGAGCTCGTCGCCTATTTCAACCGTGAAAGATCCCCAAGCGGCTTGAGTTCGTAACAAAAACATTTAACGAGGATTGTTGTTCGTGTCACTGCCGCTCTTCGGAGGCGTCCCCGAAGTTGCGCTGGCGGGTGCTCCCGCGATCTTCCACGCAAAAGCCAGGAACGACGGCGCGGTGAGGTCGATCGCAGGCTCATTGGTGGAATAGAAGTTCACGTTGTCGCGATAGGTTGCGTCACCAGTGTTGAATTGAGAATAGGGGTCTTCCCCATCGAGTGGGCAGGCGACCACATGCCGAGGTGCGCCGGATTCCGTCTTGTGGATTGGGCCCTCCACGACAGCGCCGGCCAAGATTGGCGAATGGCCATTGTTGGACCCGATGAGGTTCGCGACCTGATGATGAATACAGTGCGGAAAGGTAGTGCCATCGCCCACGACAAGGGAAATGCCCCAGGGACTCGCTCCGAGAATATTGGCAAGCCACTTATCCGCGTACGGGGAATACGTAGTGACTTTAGCGAGATAGTCGTAAACGCTTGCTAGGATCGCCAGGCTGGCACCGTGTGTCGGGGTGTCTCCACTCCCCCAGGAAACGCCAAAGTTGAAAGGGTCGGTTCCGGATCGGGCAAGGGCGGCATCGAGTGTTTTCTTGAGGTCTGCGAGCAGGTCGGCTTGCGAGACGCCGAGGTTCGTCGGGTTAGACCCGGAGGCGAGGGCACGAAAAAGATCGAAGTGGGCAAGAGTACTCACATCGCCGAGGCCGAGAATAGCTTCAGGCTTGTCGCGGGAATGGAGATACGCGGCGGCCCAATCGGCAGCGGAGCGAAGATAGAAATTGGGGTCGGTGTGGAGTAAGCCTCCAGGTAAAGGGCCGCTTTTGGTGGCGAAGTAAAGTTCCACCGCAGCCAATTCCAGATCGTCGCGCCATTGAGTTTCTCCATAGAAATCATAGGGGGCAGCGGTGAGAAGTCGGCCGGACGGTGCAGTGTCGGCGAGATCGAAGATGTGTTCGGCCGCAACCAGGCACTGATTGGCGAACGCGGCATCGCTGGCCCTATAGATGCGGAAACAAAGTGCGAAATCCGTGGCAAGACGCCCCGCGAGATTGGGGCTGATCTTGGAACCGGCGGACGCAGCCATGAAAACGGGACGATTGCGGATGTAGCGATATTTCGGTTCACTGCCATGAGAAGCGTCGTCGTCCTGGGGGAGTCGCCAGATACTATGGTCATTTTCATAGTCGGAATTCCCGCTACCGATACCGACTTGATAGTAGAGCGTCCTGGATTTGTCGTCCCACATGCGGAGAAGCCAGTCGAGCCCAAACTTGGCTTCCGTGGTGAAGTCCGACTTAGGAGAGCCAGGTCCCATTTGATTGGGGAAATCGCGGACACCCACGAGCATGAGAGCTACGGAGTAGCTGACGGTGTGGACGAATTTGAGGTAATCACCCGCGTCCCACCACCCGCCCGAGGCGTCGATGACGGCGCCTGTGGGCACGAGGTCACCATTGATGTGAGTTCCCTCTCGCGAAAACTGGGGAGTTTGATAGACCTTGGCAGTTTTGTCGTTGAGGTGTGCAGGCGCGGTGCGCAAATCGGAAGGAATAAAGTCGGCGCCGTCGCGTTGGTTGTGGAAGAAGGAAAGCGCGTTGGAAAGGGCGGTGGAATAAAGATTCTCGGCTAAGTCGATGCGAAAATTCAGTGATTTAGCGGAAAGAGAGCCGGAAACGCTGATGGAGTATGTGCCAGGAGTCGCGACTGTGAAATCCAGCGCATAGACGCTGAACTTACCCCAGGTCCCGAGCAATGTACCCACCGGGACGGAAGGGGTTGAGAGCGCTTTTTCGTTGACGATCGAAAAATTGGCGCCGGAAGCGGGACTTCGCGTCATCAGATAAGCGCGAGCGGGCTGGCCAGTCTCGTACCCGATTTGATTCACACGTACGTAGCTGTTTTGCTCGGCTGACCAAGCCGCTGGAGCGACAAGTACCACCACGCTTAGCAGCAGTCTTGCAGCGCTACAGGTTCGCAGTAATTTGCCCAAGTTGAGTTTCCACTAATGACTCTAGGTAGCATCGCATACAGCGGGTCGTCGCGTAACTACCACCCGGTGGCCGAAGACGAACAAGAGAGCGATCACACTCAGATCTCCGAGTCGCGATGTCCTTGCGGCTGCACCTTTGCCGCAGCATTGATTGACACTCTTGCGCATCGCGGCAATACTTTCAGGCGATGATCGGACTTCTGCGCGGGCGTTTGCTGGAAAAACGGCCCAATCAAGTGATCCTCGACGTCGGCGGCGTTGGCTATCTGGTGGCCGTGCCGCTCTCCACCTATGCGGCGATGGGGGAACTGCATGCGGAAGTAACGCTCCTGATTCACATGCACGTCCGGGAGGATGCGCTGGCGCTGTATGGCTTTCTGTCTGCCCGCGAGAAACATTTTTTCGAACTTTTGCTGGGCGCTTCTGGTGTTGGCCCTTCGCTGGCGCTGAAAATTCTTTCCGGCATGAATGTGGAAGAACTGGTGCCCGCGATTCGCAACTCCGATCTCGCGCGGCTCACTCGGATTCCCGGCGTGGGCCGCAAAACTGCCGAACGTATGGTGGTAGAACTGAAGGACAAGCTGGAAGCCGTTGCAGTAGAAACGGAAAAGGCTTCGCCGCCGTCTCCCGCGGGCGTGGAAGCGGACGTTAAGTCCGCGCTGGTCAATCTTGGCTACGAAGAACGAGTCGCGGAATCCGCCGTGGCCGCCGCGAAACGCGAAACCGGCACGGCCAGCTTCGAAAAATTGCTGAGAGCGACGTTGACTTCGCTGACCGCGACGCAATCGCGATGAGGATGCATAATTCTCTAGCGGGCTGCGGAAAAAGTCTTTTCTTTAGGAGGCTGGGGCTTCAGCCCCAGCGTAAGTCGTGCGCTCTCAATCGGGCTTTAGCCCCTGAGGTGTAGTCCTGGTGGCTCAAAACTATGGCTGATTTCGCACAAAAGAAATCCTACGTCCGGCGCGCAGAAGATGATGCCGCAAGCCCCAGCCGCGTCATCTCGGGCGCCGCATTGGAAGATGACGCGCGCCTGGACGCCAGCGTTCGCCCCAAAACGCTGAGCGAATACATCGGCCAGAAAAAAGTCAAAGAAAATATCGCTATCGCGGTAGAAGCGGCGCGCAGCCGCGGCGAAGCGCTGGATCACGTGCTGCTTTACGGGCCGCCAGGGCTGGGCAAGACCACACTGGCGCAGATTATCGCAAATGAGTTGGCGGTTACCATCAAGACCAGCGCGGGCCCGCTACTCGAACGCAAGGGTGATCTCACCGCCATTCTGACGTCCCTGGAGAAAAAAGAAGTTTTCTTTCTGGATGAAATCCACCGCTTGCAGCCTGCTGTGGAGGAAGTTCTCTATCCAGCGATGGAAGATTTTCGAGTCGATCTGGTCATCGGCCAGGGACCCGGAGCGCGCATTCACCCCTTCCATTTGAATCAGTTCACACTGATCGGCGCCACCACCCGCGCCGGGTTGATCACCGCGCCGCTGCGCTCGCGATTCGGAATCGTGCATCGCCTGGATTTTTATGAGCCGTCAGACCTGCTGATCATTCTTCGCCGCTCCGCGAAAATTCTGAATATCGCCATGGACGAAGGCGGAGCGGAGGAAATCGCCGGCCGCTGCCGCGGTACACCGCGCGTGGCCAACCGCCTGCTGCGGCGCGCGCGCGATTTCGCCGAAGTGCGCGCGGCTGGACGTATCACGCGCGAAGTGGCGCAGGATTCGCTGCGCATGCTTGGCGTGGACGAACTGGGCCTCGACGAAGTCGACCGCAACCTGATGCTCGCGCTTATCGACAAATACAACGGCGGCCCGGTAGGTCTTGGCACGCTTGCAGCGGCGCTGAGCGAAGAAGAAGACGCAATCGAAGAAATCTACGAACCATTCCTGATGCAGATCGGTATGCTGGATCGCACCCCGCGCGGCCGCGTAGCCACCCAACGCGCCTACCAATATTTCGAGCGCGAACTACCCAAACGCCAGCCTCGCCTGTTTTAGCTTTTCTTGTTCGAATTACGCTTAGAGGGGCGCTCATACAGGTCTTCGCGCTTCCATGTCCGATCGCCCATGCGAGCACTGAGTGTCTTGAAGGTACGTTCAAGGGCTTCTAGCTGTCGTTCCTTAGAACCTAGGGTTTGCGCTTCTGGGATCAGCTTTTCCAGGTACCCGCGCACCAACGCTGCTACCGTGGTTCCCCGCTCCGCGGCAACCTTCCGCGCATTCCTAACAATCTTCTCATCCAGCGAAATCGTAATCTTCATAGCGCAATGATACGAGAAACATCCCGCCTTGAGCAGCCACGCGGTCAATTGGTCATCCCAACCGGAGCACGCTTCGTGCGCAGTGGAGGGATCGTGGCGCGCTTACGCCTTCGAGAAAATTACTCATAGCTTTGTGAGTATTGTCCTGATTTTGTAGGGACCGCCTTCTGAGGCGGTCCGCCAACACAGCCATCCACTGGATTTTTGCGCGGGAATCTCAGTCACCAGTAAAAGTAACTTCCCAGCACACTCCCCCAATTCAACAAACCTGCCACTTGAATGGGTAGGGTATCTTCGTTCTACGGACTCGCTGGCCGAAACCTGCATCGTTCACGCAGACGCGGAACGCCGTTCACCAGTGCGCCTGGAACCCCTTGTGACCGATTCAACCAATACCGCCACGCAACCCGCAGCCTCCCGGCAATTTGCATTGCTCGTTGCGGCGGGAATTTTCCTCAGCCGCGTTGCCGGATTGATTCGCGACCGCGTGTTCGCGCACTACTTTGGCAACTCCGATGCCGCGGATGTGTTCAAGGCAGCTTTCCGCATCCCCAATTTTCTGCAAAATCTTTTTGGCGAAGGCGTGCTCTCCGCCTCTTTCATTCCGGTATACGCAAGACTGCTGGCACAAGACGACCAGGAAGAAGCGCGCAAGACCGCTGGAGCCGTCGCCGCGCTGCTCGCACTAAGCACTTCGATTCTCGTGCTGATTGGTGTTGTTGCTGCACCATGGCTGATCGAAGCTATCGCACCCGGTTTCCACGGCGAAAAGCGCGAGCTTACCGTTCTGCTGGTCCGCATTTTGTTTCCCGGCGCGGGATTACTCGTAGCCTCCGCCTGGTGCCTCGGCGTTCTAAACAGCCACCGCCGGTTCTTCCTTTCCTACACCGCGCCGGTGCTGTGGAACGTCGCCATGATCGCGGGTATGATCGCGTTCGGTCCCGGGCGCGCGCAAAATTCGCTGGTGGTTGTCACCGCATGGGCTTCGGTAGTTGGAAGCGCCCTGCAGGTTCTCGTGCAACTTCCAGTCGTTCTGAAATTGTTGGGCGGCCTGAAACTGTCGTTCGCGCACCAGGCTGAACACGTGCGCACGGTCATTCGCAATTTCGTTCCAGTATTCATCAGCCGCGGTGTAGTGCAGATCAGCGCATACGTCGATGCCTTCCTGGCAAGCTGGCTGCCGACCGGAGCAGTCGCCGCGCTAGCGTACGCGCAGACGCTCTACACGTTGCCCGTCAGCCTGTTCGGCATGTCCGTGTCAGCCGCCGAATTGCCGGTAATGAGCGGCGCAGTCGGCGGCGTGGACGAAGTGGCTGGCGTGCTTCGCGGCCGGTTGAACGCAGGCTTGCGGCAAATCACGTTTCTAGTGGTTCCATCGGTCGCAGGTTTCCTGGTCCTCGGCGACGTAATCGTGGCCGCAATCTACAAGTCCGGCCAATTCAAACAAGCGGACGTGACCTACGTTTGGGGAATTCTCGCGGGCTCGACGGTCGGTCTTCTCGCTTCCACTCTTGGCCGCCTCTACTCGTCCGGTTTCTACGCGCTTCGCGACACAAAAACGCCGCTGCGGTTCGCGGTTCTGCGCGTTCTGCTCACCAGCGCTCTTGGTTATCTTGCGGCTCTCCCGTTGCCGCGATTGCTGGGAATCGAGCCGCGCTGGGGTGTCGCCGGACTTACCATTTCCGCGGGTATCGCCTCGTGGGTGGAGTTCACGCTGTTGCAACGCGGAATCCGCAAGCGCATCGGACAAGTAGGCGTTCCCATGAGCTTTCTTGCCAAAGTGTGGGTCGCGGCGCTCGTCGCGGCAGCGATAGGGCGAGGCCTATTGATTCTTCTGGGTCTCCGCGGCCCGATTTTAACCGCCACGATCGTGCTAGGTATGTACGGTATCGTTTTCTTCGCGCTGGGAATGGCGATGAACCTACCCGAAGCAAAAGCGCTTACAAAAATAGCAAGCCGCAAATTTGGGCCAAAATAGGGAACCGCCGTGCCAGAGCTCCCAGCCAATCCGATCACCAGGCCCACAGCAAAGGTTTATCTGGCGCTGGGAAGCAATGTCGGTGATCGCCAGGCGAATCTGCGAGAAGCGTTGCGGTTGCTCAACGAATCGGGAATCTCCGTGGTCAAATCCTCGAGCCTGTACGAAACCGAACCGCTGGATTACCTGGACCAGGCCTGGTTCCTTAATTCCGTGGTGGAAGCAGAAACGCAGCGGAGGCCGCTGAATCTGCTGCGCACCCTGCGCGAAATAGAAAAACAAATGGGCAGTCAGAAGCCCTTCGCGAAAGGGCCAAGGCTGATTGATCTGGACGTTCTGCTCTACGACGAGGAAACGCTTGACACGCCGGAATTGCGAGTGCCGCATCCTCGTATGCTGGAGCGCCGGTTTGTACTGGTGCCGCTCGCCGAAATAGCGCCCAATTTCCAACACCCGTCCTGGCCGTGGGACGCCACGGAAATGTTGTTTCGCACCGAAGACCAAAGCGAAGTACGCAAATTCGCGAGCGGGAAGTCAGCTGGCTGAGAAAAGCGTCGCGGGTCGCAATGCTAACTGCGTCATAGCCTTGTCATTCTGAGCCCATCCGACAAGGATGGGCGAAGAACCTCAACCGGAGATTCCAGCACACACTGTCTGTCGAAATTCTCTGGAAGCGGACCAGCAGCCTCAGCTTGTGCGGCGCACAACCAGCCGGTGCAAGGTAATCACTTTCGGTTGCAACGCATCCAGTTCGATCTGCGATAGCTGCCCTTCACTGGTTTCTCTCCAGCGATACACGCCCGGTTCGGATTCGCTTTGTTCATGGCCATCCAGGTGACGCAGAAATTCACGCGCATCGTCACGCGAAGCCGCTTCGCGCAGCGTGGGACGCGCCACCGCTTCCACTGCGTAGCTACGCAGCAGCTTGGTCCAGTAATGGTCGAATAGTTCGTTGGACGCGAAAATATCGCTCCAGGCCACTTCACCGCCGTACGCAACCACAACTCCAACAACCGCTTCGCCCTTAAGTCCGGAAGTCTCTTTGCGAAAACGTCGCTGAATTTCGTTCACCACGGTATCCACCGACCCACTCACGAGCCGCGAGTCGTAAATCTTGGAATACGATTGCGTGGGTGCTTCGGCAGCCATGGTCACGGAAAGCGCTTCCGTAGTCACTCGCGGCGCCGGCGCTGCCCCTCCGGATCCACTGCCCATCCCGCCTGCGGCGCCCCCCACGTTGGAGCCGTTGGCCACCGATGCCCACACTTCGGACTGCTTCTGTTTTACCGCCGCATTTTCCCGCACGCTGGGATGCACGATGGTTTTCGCCGCCGTAAATTGCGAGCCGGCCGACCAGCGGCCATGCTCCACGCAAAACACGTCCAGCGGCAGCGGATCGGCGCCCGGTGCAACGATGCGATCCTTGGCGATGATGCGATCCTGCTTCCCGCCGCTGACCAACTCCCCGGCCAGCAGCAACAGCGGCCGCTTGCTGTGATTGATAAGCACAAGCTGGTTTACGGAAGGACCGTTGTACGCGGGCGGAACCGTGCGCTCATCCTGGCGTTGATTGTAGACAGGTCCGTCATTCCCGGGACCGCGCCGATTGCGGATCAGCGTCTCCGCGCCCTGTTCCCGCACGGTGATCTCACCGGAGGACAGCCCATCCTCCAGCGTCAAGAAAGCCGCCGTGTCGTAACCACCTGAGCTGACTACCGGGAAAATAGTGAGGTTTTCGTAGCGGATGCCATCGAGAAGACGCCAACTCCCATCCGGCTTCGCCGGTGGTGTTGAAGATCCCGGCGTCGACCAGACGAAACCGAGAGCTGCAATCCCCAGTGCGGAAATTCCCAGAAAAGCGCTGCTGATGTGTGTGAAAAACGATCGGTCCATACCTGCCTCCAGGTCGTGCGGCAATTGCACGAGTCGCGGTTAGAACGGCAGGCGGGAAATATCTTGCAATAAAAACGAGGTGGGATCTCTCCAGGGCCCCTATTTTCAGACGCCCGCAACCTGCAACCACTCGCTGTCATCCTGAAGGCCACGCCTTTTGTGGCCTGAAGGATCTCAACCGATAGCGTTTGCTGGCTGCATAAGTTGATATCCTTCAGCGCCGAAAAAGCCGCGCTTCAGGATGACAAGTAACGCCGGCTGTTCGTAGTCAAGCCAGTGAGGAGTGCCGAAAATCCGTCAGGAACGGGGGTCACCCAGGTTGGTCCTGGGCTTGCTGCGCCGGGTACGCGAGGACTCCGCCTCGGTACGTTCGTACTCGGCTAATTCCTCTTCTGTATAGCTGTTGTAGGAGTCGCGGGAGGCAAACATCGAATTGCTGCGGCTATCCTGGGTCTTTTTCTTGCGAGCCGCGCCAAACTCGTACCGCGTCATCCGCAAAGGCCCGACAATGGCTTTAATCTCCACCAACAGGTCGCTGACCTTTTCCAGGAAATCATGAAGGTGAAACGGCCGAATAGCGTACGGCAGCCGGGCTATCTCCAAAGGAGCGACAAACTGCCCGCCAGTAAGCTCGGGAATCACGAAAAGCACTCGAATGCGGCCGCCGTCTTCCTGCGCAACCGCGGACAACTCGCGCAGCACGTGAAACGTTGGCGATTCAAGTCCCACAATGGCGACATTCGCAACCACCAGCGAATATTCGCCGGTCTTCAATTCGACGTGAAGCATCTTCACGTCCGTGACAATCCGGACGCGCCAACCCTCCGAGTCAAGGATTTGCTTCAGTGCCGCGGAGTTTCTCGAGTCGTCTTCGAGAACCAGCAGGCCCACTTGACGCACTTCACCGGAAGGAGCTGTGGCCATTCGGGGAGTATAGAATCCGGTGATGCGTGCCGCTACGGGCCGATAGTACGGATTCTTGCTGTACACCTGTCCCAGCGGACAGGGGGGTTTCAGGGCTTGATGGGTTTCGATATTTCGGCCGACTTTAGGATGAGTTCGACATGCGACGGAGCACCGCGCGTGAGAACCGGGTGAGCTCCGTCGGTGACGAAGCGCGGATTGCCATCCACCAGAATGGTGGCGTTGATGGAATACGAGTGCTTCGGATCGATCGTGGATGGGTCGAACTTAAGTTCGAACGGAACCGGCACCTGGCGGTCACCGAGCGTGATTGCTTCTTCGATGACAATCTTCGAATGCGCATCGGCCGGTGAATCGTCGAGTAGTTGAACTTGAATCACCGCGGTCGGCGGCAAAGCGATGCGCTGCAGATACGAAACACTTCCCGAAACAGTTCCGGAAATCGAGCTGGCCCCAGCGCTTGCTGCGGCTCCGCCATTCATCGGCTTATCCAGCTTGCAATCCTTTACGATCATTTTCCCGTTGCCGTCCGGGCTGTCCTCTTGCAAAAACCCGCCGTTGCCAACACTCCACCACACCACCTTGCCATCGGAATACCGCCCTCCGTCCGCGGAAGGCACCTGCCGCATGAGGTAATCGGAATCCTTAAAACGCACTTTGACCGTTTGATCGTGCAGATACACCGTCAACTTCTGGTCAGCCTCGCAGGTGTAGTCGAAGCGCTTCCACTTCATGGCCGTTTTGTAAGCGGGGGTTGGCTTTGACGAGGGAGCCGTCGGTTCCTGTGCGACGACCGAGCTGGCTACGACAAGAGTGAGCATGCCGAGAAACAATAATCTTGAATTGGATTTTACGTTCACGGTGATTCCTTTACGCTTCCTGCAAGCGGACCTACTTACCTACCACCAAGTCGCTTCCGGCGATATACCGGCGCGGCCCGGTGCCATCCCAGAAAATTCGATTCGTTACCAGTGGCCCTTTACCTGTAACTCCGCGGGTGAAAAAAATTTGCAGACTGTCTCGCGACCATTCCCCCGCACGCGAAAACGCGTCCGGCGGGCACAAGCTGACCGTGCGCTTGGAACGCACCTCGTGCAAATAACACGTGGCATTCAGTCCCATAGAATCGACCGGCGCGCCTGCGGGAACGGTCTTATAAAAAGCGGAAATCAGCAACAGGTCCGGATTCACAGGGCTCACCCGAATCACATCGCTGCTCATGATTTCGTACGCATCGCCGTAAATTTCCTTCAGTGGAATGGTCTGCGATGGCTTGCCGTCCTCGCCAATCCAATAGGCATTGTCGTTGTCCGTCGCCAGAAGCGTTGTCGGTGACGCCCAACCATGCAATGCGGAAAAATTCATCGGCGAGAGTACCGTAGCCTTGTCTGGCGATCCGACGGGAAACGTCCAGATTTCCCATCGTTGCTCGTTGAATTTCAGAAACGCCACGCGAGAATCGTCAGGAGACCAAAAAGCCTGGCGATTGGTTCCTTTTGCGATGTCGTGCGACTGCCCAGTGTCCCAATCGTATTGCACGATGGAACGTTCTGGCCCGGCCTTGGAATCAGATCGCGTATACAGCAGTTTCTTCCCATCGCGCGAAAGGCTGGGTTCCGCGCCCGCCGGAGCTGCCGTTTTCCTGGTTTCACCGTGCGCGACGATCACCTTTCCGGCAGCATCGATGTACGCGATTGCAGTCGGCGAAACGAATTTCGTGATGGGCTCCAGCACCGTTTTCTTGTCTTTATCTTTGTCCTTGTCCTTATCTTTTTCGTCGGTCGCCACAGCATCCGGCGCATCAATTTGATTCTTCTTCCGGAATTCGGGGAATTGCTCCGGCGAGCTCAGGCCGCAGCCACGCAAGGTTCCCAGTTGGGAATGGGTAAGCTCCACGCGAAACGTGTACTTGGTCTCCGAAACGCCATCAGAACAAACTTCGCGCGTCAGCTTAGCTGCCAGGGCTGCGTTGGTGGCAACGTCCTTTGCGTTGTATGTCCAGGCGTTTCCGGAGTCGTCATGAGTAATAGCGGCCGGTTCGAGAACCATGGGAGGGTAGCCGGCGCGATCCAGTCGCTCCGGACCCTTCATGCCCAAACGCAGGCTCCAGGCCGGCTCGTTTCCATGCGCGATCACCAGAATCGGATAATGTTTGGAAACCGGAGAAGGTACTTCGTCGGACTGCGCCCCGGCAGTCGCCGGCTTGGCGGGCTGTTTCTGCGTAGGTTTTTGGCTCTGAGCTTGAGCGCTAGCGTGGGAAGCCGCGACGGCTAGAACAAGCAGTACAAGCAGGGCCGGAGAATGGCGCAAGTGTTTGGTCCTCAGTGGAAGGCCAGCTACATCGAAATTTGCAAAGCGTCGCCGGCGCGCTAAAACAAGTTTCAGCCCGCCGGCTCCTGTAGAAGTTTACTCCATACCGCCGCTTTCCGATTTGACCGCAGTGGCGGAAAGCTTAGCGGCCGATTTCAAAGTCCGCGCGGCACCCGCGGTCCACCCAGATGCGGCTGCGATCGTAGCCCCACGTCCGGCCATAGATGCAATCGGAATCGCTTCGCTGCCGGATGATGCGAACGCCGTTGCGTGTGTCCGCATTGCAAAAATTCCGGCTCATATTGTCCGACGCGCAATATACCGTCCTCGCCGGAGTCGGCTGCCAACCCGCCTGGCCGATCTCGAAGTCGGCGCGGCAACCGCGGTCCACCCAGATTCCGCGGCGGTCCGATCCCCACGAGACGCCAAAAGTGCACGCAGAGTCGCTGCGCTTGCGAACCAATCGCACGCCGCCGCTGGTTTCTACCGGGCAGTAATTGCGCCGGCCGTCGTCGGAAGCGCAGTAGACGTTGTAATTATTCCCCCAACCCGGCCAACCAGGACCCGGTCCACCTGGTCCGCCGCCCGGCCCACCAGGTCCGCCACCGTTATACCCTGCCGAAAATTCCGCGCGGCAACCGCGGTCCACCCAGATGCCACGGCGGTCGTATCCCCACGATTGGCCGAAAACGCAGGGCGTGTCACTTCGCTGTTTGGTCAACTGAACACCGTTTCCGGTGTCCGCAGGACAAATTTTCCGGCGGCCGTCGTCGGACGAGCAATAAATTATTCCTGCGGCGGTTTGCCCGGGCAAAGCGTTTGCCGCGGAGGAATGCGACAGCAGCGGAACGATCAGCAGAGCCGCGAGCAGGCACAAGGACGCGGTGCACAATACGATTTTCATCTTTGCTTCTCCCTAAGGTGAGATTCCGAGGAGGCCGAACGGTTTACCAGTGTTTGTTACCAGCGTGCGTACCGGGCGGCGGTGACGTTGAGCCTGGCCTTTTCGGGTGAGATTAGAACAGAGCCGGACGGGCGGTGGCAAGAAAAACTCACCCATACTCATTTCAGTCTAGGCGAATGAAATGCGAAAGTACTTGACATGGCGAAGAAAAAGCGAAATACTCTTCCCGCTTGAGGTGAGCCATGTCCCCAGTTCTCCAACTTACGTCGCCGCTTCCTTTCATTCGGCGCCGCCCCGCACGTCGCCCCGCTGTTTCTTTCCTTCCTTTTTGCCCTGATGAGCCAAACCCACAACCAGAGGCCGGTTCCCTTGCCACGGGAAACCCCGGCTGGTGCGAGGGAAGTCTGGAGAGCCCCCTGGCGGATTGCCCCCCGCCTCAACTCCAGACTCCCCGCGCGCCACTGGTGGGCATTGCTCGCCTCGCAGCAAATTCTCCCGCTGCGAAAACCAAGCGCAAGTCCACCGAAAAGCCGGAGTATTTTTTCTTGCCGGTAAAGTCCATTCTGAACCCCTGCGATTCCAATCGCGTGCCGTTTGACTGGACCATCAATCCCTATCGCGGTTGCGAGTTTGCCTGCAAATACTGCTACGCGCGCTATACCCACGAATACATGGAGATCGATGGCGGCGAGTTCGAAAAGCAGATCTTTGTGAAGCAGGATGCCGCGGCCCTGCTTGCACGTGATGTCACGCAGAAATATTCCTACGAATCGAAAGCCTCGAACTACACGCAGGCCGAACACATCGCCATCGGAACGGCCACCGATCCGTATCAGCCTGCGGAGCGCGAATACGGTGTCACTCGCGCTTGCCTCGAAGAACTTGCCAAACGGGAAGGGTTGAGCATCTCCATCATTACCAAGTCCAACCAGATTGTGCGCGATATCGACATTCTGAAAGTAATAGCCAGTAAATCCGCGCTGTCGATCAACATTACGGTAACCACGCTGAAGCCGCGTCTGGCGCGCTTGCTGGAACCGCGAGCGCCGCGGCCCGATTTGCGGCTTGCTGCTCTGCGGGAATTGCGCGATGCGGGCCTGCACGTAGGCCTTTCCGCTTCGCCGCTCCTTCCCGGAATTACCGATCAGGAAGGGGAAATGGAGTCGCTCGCGAAAGCGGCCAAAGATGCTGGCGCAGAGTGGTTCTTTTCCGGCGTGCTGTTCCTGATGCCCGCATCCGCAAGACAATTCTTGCCTTTCATCCGGGAAAAATTTCCGAAACTAGCGAAGCAGTACGCCCAGTGGTACGCGAAAAACAGCTATGCCCCCGAGGAATACCGCCGCAAAATCTCCGAACGCGTCGCTCGCATACGCCGCGATCTCGGATTTTCCTCCCGGCCGTGGGAAGGCGATCGACCCGCAGCACGCCGCGCACAAATGTCGCTGGCTTGGGAAACTTCCAGCGGCGAAGGCCTTTTGCCGAATAAGCTCTGCGTCAACGGTTAGGAGCTTCACCGTTCAGGCGGCAATCCTTGTTTTTTCTTTCTTTGTAGGGACCGCCTTCTGAGGCGGTCCGCTAGTGAAGCAGCGCTTCGGCGTTTAATAGCTTAGGCGCGCAATAAGCGAAATTGTCATCCTGAACCGCGCCGTTTGCGGGTGAAGGATCTCAACGTTGTGTGTCGACCCGCGCGCCAGATTACGCCGAGCCTCAAGTCATAATCACTTTGTTCTGAAACCGTCGCGCCGCAATCACTAACAGGATTGTCCCAATCAAGAACAACGCCATCCCATCCATCCATAAATGCGCCCAGCCGGCGCCGCGAAGAATCACGCCTCGGGTAATGTTGATGAAATACGTTGCCGGGACGAAGTAACTGAGTACGTAGAAAAACTTGGGCATCGTCTCGCGCGGGAAAATATAGCCCGAAAAGAAAATGCTCGGCAAAATGGTTAGAAACGCCAGTTGCATGGCCTGTGCCTGCGTACCTGCTTTACTGGAAATCAGGATGCCCAGCGACAGCGAAACGAAGATATACGGCAGCGATAGGAACGCCAGCAGCAGCACGCTGCCGTGAATCGGGACGCTGAATACCCAGCGCATCAAAGTCAGAATCAGGCACAGCTCAAAAAATCCGATAAACAAATAGGGAAGAAGTTTGCCAAGCAAAAGCCCCATCGGCCGCACTGGCGTAACGAAAAGTTGTTCTAGTGTGCCGCGTTCTTTCTCGCGCACGATCGAAAACGCGGTCAAAAATGTGGTCACGTTCAGCAGCAGAATCGCCGTAAGTCCGGGCAAGAAGAAATTTGGCGAACGCGAATCCGGGTTGAACAAAATCTTCGGCCGCATGTCCACCGCAAGCGTCGCGTCTTTGTCCAACAGCACCCGCCGCAAGGATTCATCCAGTCCGATCGCGGTGGTTACATTGATGGCCTGTCCTGCTACCGAAGAATCCGACCCGTCGATCAGTACCAGCACCTGCGCATTCATCTGGTGCAGCAGCTTATCGGAGTAGTCCACGGGAATCTTGATGCCCACGCGGCACTTGCCGGAAACGATCGCATCGTTCAGGTCATGATCGTTGTTCACGAAACGATACAGCCGAAAAGTATCCGAATTCCGCAGCCGGTCCAGTAGTTCGCGGCTCTCGCGCCTTCCGTCAGCGTTGTAAACAACCGTGTTGATCTGCCGGACGTTCGTGTCGATGCCGAAACCCAGCAAAAACATCTGAAGCAGGGGAATGATCAGCGAGAAAAACAGCGTCGCGAAGTCTCGGCGGACGTGCAGCGCCTCCTTATAAAACACCGCGCCGAATCCGCGAAAGGGATTAACCACGGTCACCCTCGCTGGCTATCTGATTCTTGTAAGTGAGTTCGACGAAAACATCTTCAAGGCTGGGCGCCAACGGTCGAATCTCGCCAACGACCAGGCCATTCTTGAGCAGCTGCTCGCGTAAATGTTCAATGTCAAAATGATCGTCCACCAGCGCGTGAATCGATTGCCCAAAAATCGTGGCGCTGCGAATTCCGGGAATAGTCCTGGCAATGCGCAATGCGCGCGTAACTTCCGGCGTCGTAATTTCCACGCGATACGTGCCCGCGGGCTGCACGTCCGGCAATTCCCGCAGCGTTGCCGGCGTGCCATCAGCTATCAGCTTGCCGTAATAAATGTACGCTACGTGGCTGCAGCGCTCGGCTTCGTCCATGTAATGTGTGGTCACGAAAAACGTAATTCCGTGTCCCGACAAATCAAACAGCAAGTCCCACAATTGGCGTCGCGCAACGGGATCGATTCCCGCCGTGGGTTCATCCAGAAAAACCAGCTTCGGCTCATGCAGCATCGCGCAGCCAAGCGCCAGCCGTTGCTTCCAACCCCCGGAAAGTTGCGCGCTCAAGCGATTCAAGTACGGCCCAAGGCCATTCAACTGGATCACTTCATCCATGCGCTTGCGTAGCCGCTCCGCGGACAATCCATAGACGCGCCCGTAAAACGTAAGATTTTCCGTAACCGTCAGATCCGTGTACAAACTGAAATTCTGCGACATATACCCGATATTTTCGCGCACCGCATCCGGATCCTTCCGTACGTCAATCCCTTCCACCGTGGCTTCACCGCCGCTTAGCGGCAAAAGGCCGGTCAGCATCTTGATCACCGTGGTTTTTCCGCTGCCATTCGGGCCCAGGAATCCAAAGATCTCACCTTTCTCCACGTGGAAGCTGACATCGTTCACGGCTACAAAATTGCCAAATTTCCGTACCAGGTGCGCGGCGGAAATCGCGGTGGAGTTTTGTTCAGCCATCTTCTAACTCGCGGACAAAAGCCGGACGTCCGCGGCCATTCCGGCGCGAATACGATGCGAGGAATCGTCGATCCGCACCTTCACTCCAAAAACCTGATGCACACGCTCTTCAATCGTCTGCACATTGCGTGGAAGAAATTCAGCCTGCTGGTTGATCTGCTCGACGGTGCCGTTAAAAATCTGGTTGGGAAAGGAATCGATGCGAATCTGCGCTTTTTCGCCCAGCTGCACCCGGCCAATCTGTGTTTCCGGGACGTAAATGCGCACATAGATTTGGTCGCGCTCCAGAAGCGTGGCCACCGGCGTGTTCGGCGCGATCAAATCGCCCGGGCGGACATCCAGAACTTCCACCGTCGCAGCGGAAGGCGCCAGCACCTGCCGTTCGCGGAAGCGCGCTTCGTCATACGAAAACGCGCCTTTGGCAGCCGCAACGTCTTCTCGCCGGTTTCCCGCCAAAAATTTGTCGAGTGTTGCTTGCGTTTGGTGATATTTGGCTTCCGCTGCGGCAATCTCCTCCGGGCGATACCCGCGATGCAGTTCGTCCAGCTTGTGCTGCGCATTTTGCTTTTGCGCCAGAGACATCTTCCAGCCGGCCTCCGCGGTATCCCGTTGCTGCTTCGAGACCAGATCTTTCTTCGCCAGCGCGTCGTAACGCTGGAAATCGAGTTTGTTGCGAACCTCATCCGCCGCCGCGCGATCCAGGTCCGCTTGCGCCGCGGCAATATCTTCCTGGCGATAGCCGTTTTTCTTCTCGTCGAACTCGGCCTTGGCCTGCGCCGCTGCAGCTCGCGCTTCGGCAATTTCTTCGGGACGGTAGCCCCGCTGTGCTTTTTCCGAAGCCGCGCGCGATTGTTCCAGCGAAGCCAACAGTTCCTTGTCGTCAAACGTGATCAGAATCTGGCCGGGCTCCACGTTATCGCCCTCGCGCACCAGCACCTGGTCGATGCGTCCACCAACCTTCGACCCGACGCGAATATTCCGGGCTTCCACCGTGCCGGAGCTGCGCAGTGCCGTGTCGCGGTGCAACCAGCCGGAAGAATAAGCGGCAACTGCGGCAACACCCAAAATGGCCACCAGAATTACAATGAGGCGTTTGCGGTTCATTGACTCGGTTCCCTCATATGAATAAAGGAGCTACGATTCCCGGGTTCGAAAAGTTACGAGGCGTTCGATTCGATAATCCCGTCCAAATGATCTCAAACGCTGAGTCCATGCGCGATTTCAGCGAAGAATCGCCATAGAGCGACCAGATCAGCAAAGTGCCAAATATCGTCTGCCGAAAGACCAACGCAATTTCCGCGGCCGGAAGATCGTCGCGGATTTCGCCGCGCTCCTGCCCAAGCTGAATCATTTCCGTATGCAGCGCCAGAACGCGGTCCTGGAGACTAAGCATGGCTTCGCGAACCTGCGAGTTTGAGAGATAGGCAAGCAGAAGAACGCGAACGATGTCTGGATGGCGAGCTGGTTCCTGGGTCATGCGCTCACCCAGCGAGCGAAGAAATTCGGGCATCGGCTGCGATGTGCTTCGGGCTTCCGCAACGGCCAGCCGCAGCTTGGCGAGCTGCATTTCGCCAAAGGCTAGAAGGATGTGATCCTTGCTCGGGAAGTAGTTGAAAAAAGTGCCTTTGCCCACGTCGGCGGCGTTGGTGATGTCCTCCACAGTGGTTTCGGCGAAACCTTTTTGGGCGAATAGTTTCAGAGAAGCACGGAAAAGGCGTTCGCGAGTTTCGTTGCTGCGGCGTTCGCGCCGGGAAGTTGGAGAGTAGGAGCTGGAAGCCATAAATGACCTTTATTCATGAATGACTGTAGGTCATATATCGCTTTGAGTCAAGCATATAAAGGAAGGCCCCAGCTATCATCGCCGGGGTCAGCCTTACTATACGTCGTTCTGCCGTTTAGATTTCTTTACCAGAGGAGAGATTCTTGGGTGTCTTCTTATTGAGATACGAAATCATCTTCTGCGCGGAGGGTGGCACCGACACCGCTCCCTTGAAGATGATTTCCTCCGCCGAAACATCTTTTTTGTAAAGGGAGGTATTAGCGTTGTTGTCAGGCCGCACAGTCGAACCTGCCAGGGAAACGCCTGCAAACAATCCGCGAGCCCGCGAGTAGGAAAGAATTTCCGCGCGCAGCGTTACGTCCGTGGACGCCTCTGCAGTTCGTCCTTTCGGGCCTGCTGCTGCCGACGCATCCGCGCCCAGTTTAACTTTGGATTTCAATATGGAACGGGCGCCGCGCTCGTTCATCACCAACAGCACAAAGTCCGTGGCTTGCCCGCCGATCTGAAATCCAAAGCTCCCGCCCTCCAGCGCCATCATCGTTGGCGCGCTCCACGGGCCGTTGAATTTTTCTCCGGTACGGCAGGTCATCGCGCCGCGGCCATAACTCGCGCCGAAGATAAACGCCGCCTTCACCACCGAAGGATAAATGATGATGCAATCGGCCTTATCGATCAGGTCCTGCGGAATATCGTCCGGAATGTCCATGATCTCTTGAAGCACCGTGCCGCAGTTCTCCAGCCGTTCTCTTTCTTTCCGGTCATTGGCCTGCAGCGGCATCGCCAGCAGCGCGAATGCGAGAGCATAGGCAAAAATCTTTTTCATTAGGTCCACCTTTTCGTTCGTTTTAATCCCCAAGTACGGAGGTCCCGAGTTCGGAGTAGATTGGGCGAGGACGATTCAGGAAAAGTTCAACAATCAATTTCCACGGCTGTCCCCCATTGCAGAACTGGCCAGCGGCGAGAGTCCTCTCAGCCTTTCGAATATACTGACAAGCGCCGGTGTTGCCAATAGGAGTTTGCCAATAGAGGAATTATGGCCTGTGCGAAGAACATCGCATTTTGCGTGACATTTTATCTTCTGGCTGCCGTTGTCTCTGCGCGAGCCGGAGCGCAGTCGCTTTCCGCAACTAACGGCACCGATTCTGCCCTTCCGCATGACGGCGCGAAAGTTTCCCCTTCCGTTGAGTTCGCCTTGAAAGCGGAGTCGCTCATTGGGGTACCGCCTGTGAATCGCGGTGAGTGGGGAATGCTTGTCGTCGACTCCGTGACTGGCGAGACCCTGTACGAACGCAACGCCGACAGTTATTTCGTTCCCGCATCGAACATGAAACTCCTCACCACCGCTCTCGCTCTGGACGAGCTGGGCGCCGACTATCGATTCCGCACCACGCTCGAAACCAATGGAACGCTTTCTACCGGTGGCCTGCTCACTGGAGATGTCATCCTTGTCGGACGCGGCGACCCCAACCTATCCAATCGCAAGTTTCCCTTCGACCAGGCTGAGGAATTTGACGGACCACCAGAAAAGGCGTTGGCCGAACTAGCCGATTTCCTCGTCAAACGCGGTGTAAAAGAGATTTCCGGAGATATCGTCGGCGACGACAGCTATTTCCCGCGCGAACGTTATCCGGACGGCTGGGAAATCGACGATATGGTCTGGGAGTATGGCGCTGCGGTTTCTGCCATCGTAGTGAACGACAACACTGTCACTCTGCTTCTGATGCCGGGAGAAAAGGCTGGCGATCCGGCGACCTTGCTGCTTGATCCTCCCATCGCCGAATTCCGGGTCACCAATCAGGTGCTCACTTCGGCGCCCAGGGAAAAAGCGGATCTTCGTTTGACCCGCGATCCTGGTTCCGAGACCGTAATGCTTGCGGGAACATTTCCCGCCAAGAGCGCGCCGAGAAAACTGGTTTTGGCGATTCAAGAACCGGCTCAATTCGCGGCAACTCTTCTGGCGCGAGCGCTCAAAGAGCGCGGCGTGGAACTCCACGGAAAAATTCGCGCCATCCATGATCCCGATCCTGCCGAAGCCACACGCACCGTGCTCGCCGAGCATCTCTCTATCCCGTTGGCCGATTCCGTAAAGCTCGTGAACAAAATCAGCCAGAATCTTCACACCGAAGTATTGCTGCGCACCGCCGCGCGCCAGGATGGCCGTTGGGTGACTCCCGAAGACCTGGCAAAATATCCGGCCGAGTTTTACGCCAAAGTGGGAATCGCGCCGGACGACGTGGTGCAAACCGACGGCTCCGGACTTTCGCGTCACGATCTGGTAACTCCGCGAGCCTTCGTAACCCTGCTGCAATACACGCAGAAGCAGCCGTGGTTTTCCGCGTACTTCGCTTCTCTTCCGGTGGCCGGTGTGGACGGCACGCTCAACGAGCGCCTCAGAAGTGAAAAAGTCGCTGGCAGAATTCACGCCAAAACCGGTTCCGTCACGCATGTGCGCTCGCTTTCCGGATATGCCGACACGGTCGGCGGCAGGCGCCTGATTTTTTCGTTCCTCAGCAACAACCAGGCGGGCAAGAGTCATGAAGTCCACGATGCGCTCGATGCCCTTTGTTTGGCGATGATAGAGACTTTTAATGGGCCGCCAAGCCCTGAGAATACCGAATCGAAGAAGCCACTATGCGAAAACTGCAGGAAAGTGAATTGAGGATGACGGTGGAGAATAGAATCGCGGAACGTATTGTCACGGTGTTCGGGAGCTCGCGTCCGGCACAAGGCGACGCGGATTACCAGGAAGCTTTGGAATTGGGCAAGGAACTTGGCACGCGCGGATTTGCTGTTTGCACCGGAGGCTACGGCGGCGTGATGGAGGCGGTTTCCCGCGGTGCCAAAGAAGCAGGCGGGAAAACCTACGGTGTCACTGCGGAATTCTTCGGCCGGGAAGCCAATAAATGGATCGACGTCGAAGTGCGCATGAAAACCTGGGAGGAACGCCTTTTCGAGTTGATTCGACTGGGCCACGGGTTCGTTGCGTGCAAGGGTGGAACCGGAACGCTGGTCGAACTTGCCGTTGTCTGGGAAATGCTCAACAAGTCGGTGCTGGAGGAGCGGCCATTCGCGGTTCTCGGCGATTTCTGGAAACCCATCCTGGATCGTGTTCGCGAGGTTGAACAGGGGAATGTGGAACAGGGGAAAGTAACGCAAGGCCCGCGCCCTTCAACCGAAATCCCGCGTTGGGCGGAAGCCAGCGGTAATCTGGTGCAGAGTTTTCAATCGCCACAAGACGTGGCCAACTATCTTGCAGAAAAACTATTTGTGAAAAAAGGCCAGAAGTAAGGGAAAGAAATGTCGCGAACGGCGTTAGAGGTTCTGGAATTTGACAACCTGCGCGAACTACTGCGGCAGCGGACCACCTGTGCGCCGGGACGCCGCCATCTCGACGCGCTCAAGCCCGGCACTAATCGTGTTGAACTCGAAGCCGCGTTCGCGTTGATCCGCGAAGCGCGCGAATGGTTGCGCGCCTCACGCGAACTCGGATTCGGCGCGCTTTCCGATCCACAGGGATGGCTGGCGAAACTCGAAGGCCCCGGCCTGGTTCTGGAAGCCGCTGAATTCCTGGACGCGAACTCCCTGCTGGAAACGTCCAACTGGTTGCGCCTGCAATTCCGGGAAGAGTCCGCAAAATTCCCTCTACTCGCCGCCAAAGCTTCCGCGCTCGCCGATTTGCGCGATCTGCACACGGCCATTCGACGTTGTGTTTTGCCGAATGGAGAGATCAGTGACGACGCGTCCACTGCCCTCCGGAGAATTCGCGCCAGCATTCTACAAACCCGCGACTCCGTGCAAAAGGCGCTGAAGCAACTCCTCCGCTCGCGCCAGGCCGAAGCTGGCGAAGATTTTGTCACCTTGCGTAACGACCGCTTCGTCATTCCGTTGAAAGCCGAGCATCGCCGTAGCGTGCCCGGTGTGATTCACGGCGCCAGCGGCACGGGTCAAACTGTATTCGTAGAGCCGTTCGAAACCGTGGAAGCCAACAATCAGCTGGTGCAACTCTCCGAGGACGAAGCTGCCGAAATTTTCCACATCCTGCGCGAGCTCACCGAACGTCTCCGCTCCGTCCTCGGTCCGCTAAAGTTTTCCGCGGAAACCATCGCTGAACTCGACAGCATTTTCGCTCGTGGCCGCTTCGCACGTGATTTCGACGCCTGCATTCCCGAATTCACGTCCGAGCCGGAGCTCCGCCTGGAAGCCGCGCGCCATCCAGTGCTGGAAGACAAGTTGCGCCGCGAAAATCGTGCCATCGTGCCGATGTCCTTCGCCCTTGGCGGTGAAGAGCGCCTGCTGGTCATCAGCGGACCGAACACCGGTGGCAAAACCGTTGCATTAAAGACTACGGGAATCGCCGTCCTCTCCGCGGAATCCGGCATTCCGGTTGCCGCACAAAGAGCGGTCCTCCCGCTGTTTGATCACCTGCTTGTGGATATCGGCGATGAACAATCCATTGCCGCCGATCTCTCCACGTTTTCTTCCCACATGCTCAACTTGAAAGCCATGCTAGCGGAGGCCACGCCAAATTCCCTGGTCCTTGCGGATGAAATGGGCACAGGCACCGCACCGGAAGAAGGCGCAGCGCTGGCCGTAGCGTTGCTCGAGGAATTTCGCAAGAAAGGCTGCTTCGTCCTCGCCACCACGCATCACGACCGCTTGAAAACTTATGCCTCCACCACGCCCGGAATCGTCAACGCCGCCGTCGAATTCGACGAAATAAATCTGCGCCCCACGTATCGATTGATGGTCGGCGTACCTGGTGGCTCCAGCGGGCTCGCCATCGCCCGCCGGCTGGGTCTCGCCGATTCCATCATCGAACACGCCCGTTCTTTACTTACCCCGGAAGCTCATGAAGCGGCCGAACTCATTGCGTACCTGCATAGAAGTCGCGACGAACTCGACCGCTTGCGCACGCAAATGGCTGAGGAGCGTCAGGAACTGGAAAGCGAACGCCAGAAGCTCCGCGCCGAATGGGTCGACCGCCAAAAGCAGCGCATCCTCGAACTTGAGCAGAAATTCGCGGAAATGCAAAAGCGCTTCGAGGAAAATGTTTCTCACGTAGTAGAGGCCGTAAAAGATCGCGAGCTTCGCGCCCAACTCGAAAAATCAACGGGCCGCAAAATGCGTGACGTTCGCAGCGAAGCTAAAGACGAATTGAACTCCGCATTGGTGCAAACCATCTCCGATTCGCAAAAAGACCTGGGCTTGAAGCCGGAATCTTCGGATCGTGTCAGCTTGGACAAGCTGCAGCCCGGCACGAAAATCCTCGTGCGCGGTTTCAGCAAGCCGGTCATTCTGCGCCGTCTGGAAGGCTCTTCTGCGGAAATCGAAGCCGGGCCGCTACGCATGAAAGTAGCTCTGGACGAGATCACCAGCATCGAAGGAGTAGCAGCTGGGAAGGTCACCGTTTCTCCCACCGCGCGCGAAAATATTACCGTAACCTCCTCCATTGCCGCCGGCGAAGGCAGCGGTAGCGGAAACGAAATCAATGTGATTGGCATGACCGTAGAACAAGCCAGCGAACGCGTCGACAAATTCCTGGACGAAGCCGCCCTGGCGCAACGCCCAACCGTGCGCATTATCCACGGTCACGGCACCGGCGCGCTGCGAAGAGGTCTTGGCGAATTCCTGAAATCACACCCGCTCGTCCAGCGAGCACAGTTCGAATCCGAAGACCATGGCGGAAAAGCAATCACCGTCGTAGAGTTGCGCAACTAACCAAAATGGCGGAATCGGGATCATTCGCGGATAAAGTAAAACAGCAGGCGGACATCGTCCGCGTGATCGGCGAGTACGTGCGCCTGAAAAAGAGCGGGCAAAGTTTCCAGGGCCTCTGCCCGTTTCATCAGGAAAAATCTCCGTCCTTCAACGTGAATCCCACCCGCCAGATGTTTTATTGCTTCGGCTGCAACAAAGGCGGAGACATTTTCACCTTCGTGCAGGAAATGGAAAAATGCGAATTTCCCGAAGCCGTCCGCCTGGTCGCGGAAAAATCTGGCATCTCCATTCCGCAGGCCAAGCCACGCTCCCCGGAAGAACGCCGCGAGAATCAGGCTCGCGCGGTCTTGCAGGAAATGCATCGGGAAGCGCAAAGCTTCTTCGCCAAACAACTGGCCAGCACCGCGGAAGGTAAAGCTGCTTCAGCGTATCTGCAGGATCGCGGCCTCAACGCGGAAACCATCACCCGCTTCGGCATCGGTTACGCGCCTGCCGGAGGCGACGTGCTCCTTCGCCACTTCAAGCAGAAATATTCCGAAAAACTTTTGGTAGACTCCGGCCTGATCTCTCGCGATCAAACCGGCCGCCTCTTCGACCGCTTCCGCCGCCGCATCACGTTTCCGATCTCCAACGAATCCTCGAAAATCGTGGCTTTCGGTTGCCGCGCGCTCGGTGACGATCAGCCCAAATATCTCAACTCTCCCGAAACGCCCATCTACTCCAAAAGCAATATCCTCTACCACCTGGATCGCGCCAAAGAAGGCATCCGCCGCGAAGATTTCGCCATCCTGGTCGAAGGCTACATGGACGCCATCGCCGTAGCACGCGCCGGGCTCTCCAACGTGGTCGCCAGTTGCGGCACCAGCCTCGCCGAACAGCAAATAAAACTTCTCGCGCGCTTCACCAAACGCGTCATCGTAAATTACGACCCGGACACCGCGGGCCAAGCCGCCACCGAGCGCTCGCTCACCTCGCTCCTCGAACACGACTTCGAAGTCCGCGTCCTGGCGCTTCCTCCCATCGGAGACAAAAAAGCCGATCCGGACCTCTACATCCGCGAAAAGGGAGCCAAAGCCTACATCCAGGCCCTCAAAGAATCGCAACCCTACGTCGACTACCTCATCGCCCGCGCCCGCAAAATGGACCTCACCTCCGGCGAAGGCAAGCTGCGCGCCCTGAATTTCCTTATGCCGTATCTCCAGCGCATTCCCAATGCGCTGCTGCGTTCGGAGTGGGCTACGCGCATTTCCCAGCAATTGCGCATCGACGAACCCGTCCTTCGTGCCGCTCTCAGCAAAGCCGCCAGCGAACGACGCGGCGAAGTAAAAGCTCAGCCCCAACTCGTAGGCAAAGCCGCCAAGCCGCTCGAGCGCCGACTCATCCGCATGCTCGCCGAAGCCGAAGGCTTCCGCCGCGAACTAGCCCAGCGCCTCCAGCAAGGTAGCTTCTACCAGGGTATGGAAACCGAAAAAATCATTGCCGCGCTCATCGTGGCCAGCCTTTCCGACGAGCCCATGCACGCCACTGAGATCGGCGCTCACTTGGAAGAGCGCGACCGCCGCGTTTTCTTCGAAATTCTCTTCGAACCCGCCCAGGAGCCAAGCTGGGAGGAGGCCGAAAGCTGCCTGGAAGCTCTGGAGCGCAAGCAAATCGAACGCGAACTGACCCGCATCCAATTGGAAATAGAGGCCAAGCCCGAGCCCGCGGTTTTACGGGAATTGTTGAACCAGAAACAGGAACTTACCCGCCGCCTGCCGACCATTCACTAGCTTCGCGGCCACAAAAACCCGGGTGCCAGATTCGCAACGAACCGTTTGACTTCGTTGGACTTAAGCAGGTAGCGTAGAAGG
>Ga0210409_10000660_pt1 | contig 51732 bp, 48 predicted proteins | sample IncBWH17MmetaG_FD_161649 | JGI IMG/M metagenome (GOLD analysis project Ga0210409, IMG submission 161649) | Forest soil microbial communities from Barre Woods Harvard Forest LTER site, Petersham, Massachusetts, United States - Inc-BW-H-17-M | ecosystem: Environmental > Terrestrial > Soil >... | reverse complement strand
GCAAAATCGTTCAGTGTATCGGCGCTGTGGTGGACGTTGAATTCCCACGTGACGCGATGCCTAAGATTTACGACGCCTTGAAGATGGATGGCTCGGAACTGACGCTGGAAGTACAACAACAGCTGGGCGACGGCGTAGTCCGTACCATTGCGCTGGGTACATCCGACGGTTTGCGCCGCGGCATGACAATCAAGAACACAGGTCACCCGATCATGGTGCCGACCGGTAAAGCAACACTGGGTCGCATCATGGACGTGCTGGGTAACCCGATCGACGAATGCGGTCCGGTGAGCCACGAAACGACGGCTTCGATCCACCGCAAGGCTCCTGCGTACGACGAACTGTCGCCATCGCAAGAACTGCTGGAAACCGGCATCAAGGTTATTGACCTGGTTTGCCCGTTCGCCAAGGGCGGTAAGGTCGGTCTGTTCGGTGGCGCGGGTGTGGGCAAGACCGTGAACATGATGGAACTGATCAACAACATCGCCAAGGCGCACAGCGGCTTGTCCGTGTTTGCCGGCGTTGGTGAGCGTACTCGTGAAGGTAACGACTTCTATCACGAAATGGCTGACGCTAAAGTGGTCGATCTGGAAAATCCGGAAAAGTCCAAGGTAGCGATGGTGTACGGCCAGATGAATGAACCGCCAGGTAACCGTCTGCGCGTTGCGCTGACCGGCCTGACGATCGCTGAAGGCTTCCGTGACGAAGGTAAAGACGTGCTGTTCTTCGTCGATAACATCTACCGTTACACACTGGCCGGTACTGAAGTTTCCGCGCTGCTGGGCCGTATGCCTTCCGCCGTGGGTTACCAGCCGACACTGGCTTCGGAAATGGGCCAGCTGCAAGAGCGTATTACTTCGACCAAGACCGGTTCGATCACATCGATCCAGGCCGTCTACGTTCCTGCGGATGACTTGACCGACCCGTCGCCTGCAACTACGTTTGCTCACTTGGACTCCACCGTTGTGCTGTCGCGTGATATCGCCTCGCTGGGTATCTACCCTGCGGTTGATCCACTCGATTCGACTTCGCGTCAGCTGGACCCGCAAGTGGTCGGCCAGGAGCACTACGAAACTGCCCGCGCCGTGCAAGGTATCTTGCAGCGCTACAAGGAATTGCGCGACATTATCGCGATTCTGGGTATGGACGAACTGGCTCCGGAAGACAAGCTGCTGGTCGCGCGTGCACGTAAGATGCAGCGTTTCCTGTCGCAGCCTTTCCACGTTGCTGAAGTGTTTACCGGTTCGCCAGGTAAATACGTTTCGCTGAAGGATACGATCAAGGGCTTCAAGATGATCGCCAGCGGCGAACTCGATCACCTGCCGGAACAAGCGTTCTACATGGTCGGCACGATCGAAGAAGCAATCGAAAAGGCCAAGAAGATCGGCTAAAGCAAGTTTTGTCTCGTCGTCCCCGCGAATGCGGGGATCCAGTTTGCTGAATATTATTTTCACTAGGATGGATTCCCGCGTTCGCGGGAATGACGCGGCGGCGCTTGCCGGTAGCTGATTCAATGGACAACAAAGGGTTTAAGATGGCAAACACTATTCACGTAGACGTTGTTTCCGCGGAAGAGATGATCTTCTCCGGCGAAGCTGAATTCGTCGCGTTGCCGGGTGAGTCGGGTGAGCTGGGGATTTATCCTCGCCATACGCCGCTGATCACGCGCATCAAGCCGGGTGCCGTACGCATCAAGGTGCCAGGCCAGGCTAACGACGAGTTCGTGTTCGTGGCCGGCGGTTTGCTGGAAGTGCAGCCGCACCACGTTACCGTGCTGGCTGACACCGCGATCCGCGGCGCCGACCTGGACGAAGCGAAGGCGAGCGAAGCCAAGCGTCGTGCTGAAGAAGCGCTGACCAACAAGGAATCCCTGATCGATTACGCAAAAGCACAGTCCGAATTGTCGGCGGCGATTGCACAATTGGCAGCGATTGCAAAATTGCGTCAAAAAGGACGTTGATCCGGTAGTTCGATATGTCGGATGGCATCAAGAAAAAGCAGCTTCGGCTGCTTTTTTGTTGTTTAGCTCCCAGCTCCGTAGGGTGGGCACGGCGTGCGCACGCGTCGTCGCGGCACATCGCGTAGGCAAAAAGACCTGCCCACGCCGCGTGCTAAGATGGAGTTATCTGCAACGCTATGATTGCGTTTATCGATGACGACACACAGGAGGACTGGCATGAAAATCGCGCTCCGAGTTATCTTTTTGACTGTCGCCCTGGCGTTTGCCTTGAGCGCCTGCGACAAGCCGGCCAACACGGCGCCGACGCCGAAAGTCTACCGGGTCGGCATGAATGCTGCCTTTGCGCCCTTCGGTTCGGTCGATACCGCCGGCAAGATCGTCGGTTTCGACGTCGACATCATGCAGGCGGTGGCGGACCAGGCCGGCCTCAAGATCGTCTGGGTCAACACGCCGTGGGAAGGCATATTCTCCACTCTGGCCAATGCTGACATCGACATCATCGCCTCCGGCGTCACCATCACCGACGAGCGCAAGCAAAGCATGCTGTTTTCGGATCCGTATTTCGAAGCGAAGCAGGTGATCCTGGTCTCGCCCGGCAAGAATATCGCCAGTCCCGACGACCTGAAACAGGCGCACCGCGTCGGCGTCACCGCCGGCACCAGCGCCGATACCATCATGCAGAAAATGCTGGGCAAGACCAGCAATGCGCTGGTGCGCTTTGAAAGCCTGCCGCTGCTGCTGAAAGAAGTCGATAACGGCGGCGTCGATGCGGCGGTCGGCGACAACGGCGCCGTGGCGAACCATCTGAAATTCAATAAAGACAAGGGCTTCAAACTGATCGAGAGCGACAAGTTTGAAAAGGAATATTACGGTATCGCCGTGCGGCCGGCAGACACCGCGTTGATGGCCAAGATCAACAGCGCACTGAAAACCCTGCACGCCAACGGCAGCTACGACAAGATCTACGCCAGCTACTTCGCCAAGTAAGAGCGGCCGGGCAGGGCGGCGCCACGCACTGCCTGCGGCCGCGATAACACAGTAAGATCAGGCACAGCGGCTTCACGCTTTCCGGGTCTTCCTTTTGCCGACCAGCAGATTGCCTAATTTATTTGCCTACATATGCCAAGCAAACCAGAATACAACCGCAACAATCCGGTGATCGCCGTGGTCGGCCTGTCGCCGAAACCAGACCGTCCCAGCTACGGCGTGGCGCGTTACATGCAGGAGCGCGGCTACCGGATTGTCCCCGTCAATCCAATGCATGTGGGCGCTCACATCCTGGGAGAGCCATGCTATGCCAATCTGTTTGATGCTGCAAAAGCGTTGGCGGCGGAAAACCAGAAGATCGATATCGTCGACTGCTTCCGCAAATCGGAGGATATTCCACCCATCGTCGGTGAAGCCATCATGATCGACGCCCGCTGTATCTGGATGCAGCTGGGCATCGTTAACGAGCCTGCCGCCGCCAAGGCGCGCGCTGCCGGCTTGCAGGTCGAGATGGACAGTTGCATCAAGATCGAACATGCGCTGGGCAATTTGCACGGCATCCTGTAACCGCCGGCAAACCGGCTGGGCAGGCAAAAATTGAGTGATCGGAGAATCGAATGAAAGCATGCAAGCAGTTCCGCGCCGGCAAACAGACCAAGATCGTCGATGCCGATGCCGACGAGAAACCGCTCTCCAGCGGCGACAAGATCAAGGACAAGGAACAGGTCGCAGAAATGGCGGCGGAAATCGCTGCGCTGCAGGAAATGCTGTTCGCCGGCCAGCAGCACAAGGTGCTGGTGGTGTTGCAGGGCATAGACACCAGCGGCAAGGACGGCACTGTCAAAGGGGTGTTCAACCTGGTCAACCCGCAAGGCATACAGATCGCCGATTTCAAGGCGCCCAGCACGATCGAGCGTGCCCATGACTATTTGTGGCGGGTGCATCAGCAAGTGCCGCGGCAGGGCGAGATCGTGGTGTTCAACCGCAGCCACTACGAAGACGTGCTGGTGACTGTAGTGCACGACTGGATCGACGAGGACGAATGCGAGCGCCGCTACGCCCAGATCCGTGACTTCGAAAGAATGCTGGCGGAAACCGGCACCACCATCATCAAGTGCCTGTTGCATATTTCCAAAGACGAGCAGCGCAACCGCCTGCAGGAGCGCATAGACGATCCCGCCAAGCACTGGAAATTCGATATGCAGGACCTGGAAGAACGCAAAAGCTGGGACAAATACCAGGAGCTGTTCGGCAAGGCGATCCGTGCCACCGATGCTGACCATGCGCCCTGGTATGTGATTCCGGCCAATTCCAAGACGCACCGCAACCTGGCGATCGCCAGCATCCTGCTGGAAACCCTGGCCGATCTGAAACTGAAGCCGCCGGCCGCCAAACCTGAATTAAAAGGTTTGAAGATCGAGTAATTTCGGGCGAGTAAATCTATAATTGATTACCGTCGGGCAAAAAACATAAAAACTGTTTTATCCCTGACGGGGCCTATCCAAGGAGACACGAAGTGCGCCGCTGGTTGCCGGAACTGATTGCATTACCGCTCTTGCCATGGCTGCTCATACAAGGCCGTCGCACACGCCGCATCACGCCACGCCTGCCGGAAGCGATGGGACCGACCATCGGCCAGGCGCAGATCCCGACCGGTATCGGTCCCGAGCCGCATCAGCGGCCGCTGGCCTTGCTGACGATCGGCGAATCGCCGGTGGCGGGAGTTGGCGTCGCCACCCACTACGAAGCCATCACCGGCCAGTTCGCCGCGGCGCTGTCGCTGCGCCTGCAGCGCACGGTGACCTGGCAGGCGGTCGGACAGAACGGCGCCACCCTGAGCGACGCAGTCAAGACCATGCTGCCGCAGGTGGCTTCGCAAAAAGTCGATATCGTGCTGATCGCCTTTGGCGTCAACGACACCACGGCTTTCCGTTCCTGCCGCCGCTACCGTGCCGAGCTGCTGCAGCTGATGCGCGATCTGCAGGCGCACCTGACGCCGCGCCTGATCGTGATCTCCGGCATTCCGCCTATCCATGCCTTCCCGGCGCTGCCGGAGCCCTTGCGCTACATACTGGGGATGAAAGCCAAGGCGCTGGATGAAACCGTGGAAGAGCTGATTTTCAACCTGCCGGCAGATCTCAACAATGTACGCGTAACGCGGGTGCCGATGCTGATCGATATCAACGACCACACCTTGATGGCTTCCGACGGTTTCCATCCCTCGGCCAGCGGGGTTTCCCTGTGGGCGCGCCAGCTGGCTACGGCGGTGGCGGCACATCTGAAATCCATCAAGAAAAGCAAGGCCGCCCAGAAGTCGATCAGCAAGCAAGGCTAGTGCGGCCGGCTTGCTGAGGAGCGCTGGCGGAGCCGCCAAGCTAGACTATTCAACAAATCATCAATCGGTGTGCGTCATGCTGCTGCAAAATTTCTGGCTCTTCCTGCCCGCCTGCTTCGCCCTGAACATGGCGTTCGGCCCGAACAATGTATTGTCGCTGTCGAACGGCGCGCGCGACGGCGTCGCTTGCTCGGTCACGGCAGCCTTTGGCCGTCTGCTGGCTTTTGCCATCATGATCGCTATCGCCGGTCTCGGCATGGGCGCGCTGCTGCTGGCTTCGGAAACGCTGTTCACGGCCTTGAAATTCGCCGGGGCGGCTTATCTGGTATGGCTGGGCGTCAAGCTGTTCCGCGCCGGGCCGGCGCAGTTCACTGCCAGCGTTGGCAATGCCGGGGCGGAAGCCGAAGCGCCTGCGGACAAGTGGCGGCGCCTGGCCAAACAGGAATTCCTGGTAGCGGCCGGCAACCCCAAGGCGATCCTGATTTTCACCGCATTTTTCCCGCAGTTCGTCGACCGCTCTGCCTATGCCATGAGCTTCCTCGTGCTTGGCGCCACCTTCCTGTTGCTGGAACTGGTGGCGATTGCCATCTACGCAATGATAGGGGCCAGGCTCGGCGCCTTGAGCGGCGGCGCCAGCCGCTTCCGCTGGCTCAACCGCGTCAGCGGCGCCATGATGGTCGGTTTCGGCCTGGCCCTGGCTTTCCTGCGGCGCCCCCAGAGTTAAGCGATACGCCTATTTTAGCCACTGGTTGACCACGCGGTCATAGTCGCCGGTCGCCTTTAGCTGATGCATCCAGGTATCGACAAATTCCTTGAACGGCACATCGCCGCGCGGCAGCATGAAAGCCTTTTCCGAGAACTGCAAGGGCTGCTCGGGATGGATCGCGCATAGCTGCGGATGCAGCTTGGCCTGCCACAGGGTTTCGCTGGCGTCGGTTACCATGACATCCGCCTTGCCTTGCACGATCTGGTCGAAGATGGTGACATTGTCCGGATGCAGTATCAGCTGCGCCTGTTTGTAGTTGGCGCGTGCGAAGCGTTCGTTGGTGCCGCCCGGATTGACAATGGCGCGCGTGCCGGGCTGGTCGATCGCCGCCAGCGACTGGAACTTGTCGACATCGCTGCAGCGGGCGATGGCGGACTTGCCATCCACCATGTGCGGCGCTGAAAACGAGACTTGCTTCTGACGCTCCAGCGTGACCGACACGCCGCCCATGGCGATATCGCATTTTTCCAGGAAATCGCCCGTCAGCTTGCTCCAGCTGGTTTTGACAAAGTGTGCCTCCACCCCTAGCGCCTTGGCCAGCGACCTGGCGAGGTCGACATCGATGCCTTCGAAGCTGTTGTCGGCTTTGAGGAAGGTGAAGGGCTTGTAGTCGCCGGTCATGCAGACCCGCAGATTACCCGATTTGATGACGTCATCCAGCCGCGAAGGAGTGGCTTGGGCAGCGGCCGGCAAGGCTTGCACGCCGCATCCCAGCAGCAGGCAGAAGACTAATTTTTTCATGCGGTTCCCTGATCGGTGAATGACGGAATGTCAGTTTAACGGATGGTTTTTACTGCCAATGGGCTTTGATGATCGCCGCCAGCTTGTCAAACGCCGGCGCGATCTGCTCATTCGGCACGCAGGCATAACCCAGCAGCAAGCCATTGCGTGCTGTCTCGCTGTTCATGTAATAGCGTGACAAGGGCCGCGCCACGATCCCGGCGATGCGGGCGGCGCGGCTGATCGCCAGGTCGTCGCATTGCGCCGGCAGGCCGAGCGCCAGGTGCAGGCCGGCTTCGCCGCCGGTGAGCGTGACGCCGTCGCCGAAGTGGCGGTCGATGGCCGCTTGCAGCAGTTGCAGGCGCTCCGCGTACAGCAGGCGCATGCGTCGGATATGGGACGCGAAATGGCCCTCGGTCATGAAATCCGCCATGATTGCCTGCATGAAGACCTGGCTGCCGCGGTATAGCTCGGAGACGCCGATGGCGAAGGCGTTCGCCAGCGATTCCGGCACCACCAGGAAGCCTATCCGCAGGCTGGGAAACATGGTCTTGCTGAAGGTGCCCATGTACAGTACGCGGCCGTCGGTATCCATGCCTTGCAGCGAGGCCAGCGGCCGGCTGCCGTAGCGGAATTCGCTGTCGTAGTCGTCTTCGATGATCCAGACTTTGCGCTGCGCTGCGTACTCCAGCAGCATGCGCCGCCGCGACAGACTCATCACCATGCCCAGCGGATATTGATGCGAGGGGGTGGCGCAGATGAAGCGCGGCGGTTGCCGCAGATTGGCCAGCCGCATGCGCATGCCTTCGGCATCGACCGGAATCGCGACCGGCTTGATGCCCAGCGAATTGAGCACGCTGCGCGTGCCCCAGTAGCAGGGATCTTCGACCCAGGCGCTGTCGCCATGCTCGCCCAGCAGCTTGACGACGATATCGAGCGACTGATGGATGCCGGTGGTGATGATCACCTGGCTGGCGTTGCAATTGACCGAGCGCGCCATGCGCAGGTATTCCGCGATGGCTTCGCGCAGCGGCAGGTAGCCGCCGGCATCGCCGTAAGTCAGCAGGTCGGCGCGTGAGCGGCGCCAGTGCTTGTTTTGCAGGCGGCTCCAGATCTTGTTGGGAAACAGCGTCACGTCCGGCACGCCGGGCATGAAAGCGCCCCATTGCAGATCGCTGACGCCAGCCTGCTGAATCAGCTGCGCGCCGTGCGCCGACAGTTCCGACTCGCCGCTGGGATCGGTCAGCGGCGGCGGGGTGAGGCGGGTGTCCGGAATCTGGTCGGGGGTGGTGTCGGCAATGAAGGTGCCGGAGCCGGCGCGGGTTTCCAGATAGCCCTCGGCGATCAGCTGCTCGTAGGCGTAGGTCACGGTGTTGCGCGAGATGCCCAGTTCACGGGCCAGGTCGCGCGAGGAGGGCAGTTGCATGGCGGATGGCAGCAGCTGCGACAGGATCGCCTCGCGGATCGCCTGGTAAATCTGCCGGTTGAGCGGCGCGCCGGCGGCGGCTGCCTTGGCGATGGTGCCGTCGGCGCCACGCTCTATGCGCATCAGCAAAAAATCGGTGAGCGAGGCGATGCGCAAAGTGGCTCCATTAGAAAACTGAAAGTGGCACTATATTATAGAGCCAGCTCGGCCTTAGTATGCATCAAAGCTTTTCACAAAAAACGCATGACTAAGGAGCCAGTATGAAAAACGACGGATATCACGCGGCCGCAGCGATTGCCGGCGCCAGCAGCAAACCGGCGCTCAGCAACGCCGAGTTGCATCAACGCAAGAATGCTGCGACCCCACGCGGCGTCGGCGTCATGTGCGATTTCTACGCCTCGCACGCGCTCAATGCCGAAATCTGGGATGTGGAAAATCGCCGCTTCATCGACTTCGCCGCCGGCATCGCCGTGCTCAACACCGGCCATCGCCATCCCAAGCTGATCGCCGCCATGCAGGAACAGCTCGGCAAATTTACCCACACTGCCTACCAGATCGTGCCCTACGCCAGCTATGTCGAGTTGGCCGAACGCATCAATGCCGTTACCCCTGGCGCCCATGCCAAGAAGACTACTTTCTTTTCTACCGGCGCCGAAGCGGTGGAAAACGCTGTCAAGATCGCCCGTGCCGCTACCGGCCGCAGCGCCGTGATTGCGTTCAGCGGCGCATTCCACGGCCGCACCATGATGGGTATGGCCCTGACGGGCAAAGTGGTGCCGTACAAGGTCGGTTTCGGGCCGTTTCCGGCCGAGGTCTACCACGTTCCGTTCCCGGTCGAACTGCATGGCGTCAGCATCGAACAATCCTTGGCAGCCCTGCAATCCCTGTTCAAGGCCGATGTCGATCCCAAGCGCGTCGCCGCCATCATCCTCGAGCCGGTGCAAGGCGAGGGCGGTTTCTACGCCGCGCCGCCGGCGTTCATGCAGGCCTTGCGCAAGTTGTGCGATGAACATGGCATCTTGCTGATCGTTGACGAAGTGCAAACCGGCTTCGCCCGTACCGGAAAGTTGTTCGCGGTAGAACATTCCGGCGTGATTCCCGACCTGATGACAATGGCCAAGAGCCTGGCCGGCGGCATGCCGCTCTCGGCCGTCTGCGGCAAGGCGGAAATCATGGACGCGGCAGCGCCAGGCGGCCTCGGCGGCACCTACGCCGGCAATCCGCTGGCGGTGGCGTCGGCGCTGGCGGTGCTGGAAGTGATTGAAGAAGAACAACTGGTGGAACGCGCCAATCTGCTCGGCAACAAGCTGAAACAGGTATTGGAAGGCTTGCGCGCAGAGATTCCGCAGATTGCCGATATCCGTGGCCTGGGGGCGATGGTGGCAGTAGAGTTCATGCAGCCGGGCACACGCCAGCCGGATGCCGAGTTTACCAAGAAGGTACAGGCCGAAGCCCTCAAAAACGGCTTGCTGTTGCTGAGCTGCGGGGTCTACAGTAATGCGATCCGCTTCTTGTTTCCGCTGACCATAGAGGATAAGTTGATGGATGAAGCGCTGGCCATCCTGAGCGCTGCCATGCGCACCGTTGCGGCCGCTTGAAACCTGGCAGGAGAACAAGTTGAAACAAGAAAATATCGCCCCTCACCTGGCTACGCCGGCAGCGGACAGCCGATCCGCCACGCAAGACATCCTGGTGCAGTTCTCCGGCGTCAAGAAAACCTATGACGGCGAAAACCTGGTGGTCAAGAACCTCAACCTGGATATCCAGCGCGGCGAGTTCCTGACCCTGCTGGGGCCGTCCGGCTCCGGCAAGACCACCTGCCTGATGATGCTGGCTGGCTTCGAGTTTCCCACCGGCGGCGAAATCCGCCTGGATGGGCAATTGCTGAACAAAGTGCCGCCGCACAAGCGCAATATCGGCATGGTGTTCCAGAACTACGCCTTGTTCCCACACATGACCGTGGCGCAGAACGTTGCCTACCCGCTGCGGGTGCGCAATATCAGCGGCAGCGAGCGCGCCGACAAGGTCAAGAAAGCACTCGACATGGTGCAGATGGGCAAATTCGGCGACCGCTATCCAGCTCAGCTGTCCGGCGGCCAGCAGCAGCGCATTGCGCTGGCGCGGGCGCTGGTGTTCGATCCCAAGCTGGTGCTGATGGATGAGCCCTTGGGCGCGCTCGACAAGCAGCTGCGCGAGCATATGCAGTTGGAATTGAAGGCCTTGCACAAGCGGCTCGGCGTCACCTTTGTCTACGTCACCCACGACCAGAGCGAAGCACTGACCATGTCCGACCGCGTGGCCGTGTTCGACCAGGGCATCATCCAGCAGCTGGCCGTGGTCGACCGTCTGTATGAATATCCGGAAAACCTGTTCGTGGCCGGCTTCATCGGCGACAACAACCGCTTCCACGGCGTGCTGAACGCGGCCGATGGCGGCAATGGCAGCGTGCGCCTGCCGCATGGCGGCCTGTTGCACGGTGTCAACGCCAATCAGGCTGAAATCGGCCAGCCGGTGGTGGCCTGCATCCGGCCCGAGCGCATCCATTTGCTGCCGCTGGCAAACGCTACCGAGAATGCCTTCCCGGTGAATGTCAGCAGCCTGATCTATTTCGGCGATCACGTGCGGGTGCGCTGCGCGATTCCGCAGCAGGAAGACTGCTTCGTCAAACTGTCGCTGAACGACCCGGCGCTGACAGGGCTGCAAGAAGGTACGGTAGTTGCATTGGACATAGATCCCAAGCATCTGCGCATCTTCATCTGATGACGCACAAAAATCAATTCGGCAATTGTTTTTCAAACCACGAGGAGACGTGATGAAAGTGTTTTTAAAACCTGTTCTGAGCAGCTTGGTATTGGCGCTGGCCGCCATCGGCATGGCGCAAGCCGCAAACCTGACCGTCGTCAACTTCGGCGGCGCCAATGGCGCGGCACAGAAGGTTGCCTACATCGATCCTTACGCCAAGGCGAGCGGCGACAAGATCACGGTGGTCGAATTCAACGGCGAGCTGGCCAAGGTCAAGGCCATGGTCGAAGCCAAGAAGGTCAGCTGGGATGTGGTCGAAGTCGACGCCGGCGATATCGGCCGCGCCTGCGAAGAAGGTCTGCTGGAAAAGATCGATTTCAGCAAGATCGGCAGCAAGGCGGATTTCAATCCTGCCGCCATCCATGAATGCGGCGTCGGCGCCTTCGTCTGGTCGACCGTGCTGGCCTACGATGCCGACAAGCTGAAGACCGCACCGAAGACCTGGGCCGATTTCTGGGACACCAAGAAATTTCCTGGCAAGCGCGCGTTGAAGAAGGGCGCCGAGAACAACCTGGAGTTTGCGCTGATGGCGGACGGCGTGGCGCCGAAAGACGTCTACAAGCTGCTGGCGACCAAGGCCGGCGTCGACCGCGCTTTCAAGAAACTGGATGAGTTGAAGCCGAATATCCAGTGGTGGGAGGCCGGCGCGCAACCGCCGCAATTCCTGGTGGCGGGCGACGTCGTGATGTCGAGCGCATTCAATGGCCGCATCGATGCCGCCCAGCGTGAAGGCAAGAACCTCAAGGTCAGCTGGGCAGGCAGCATCTACACGCTCGATTTCTGGGTGATCCCGAAGGGTACGCCGAACAAGGCCGACGCCGAGAAATTCGTCGCCTTCGCCAGCAAGCCGGATTCGCAAAAAGCCTATGCCAGCAATATTTCCTACGGCCCGGTGAACAACCAGGCGCTCAAGCTGCTGGATCCGAAACTATTGGCCAACCTGCCGACTTCGCCGACCAACGCCAAGGACGCCCTGCAGCTAAGCCTGTCGTTCTGGACTGATCATGGCGAAGAACTGGAGCAGCGCTTCACAGCCTGGGCTGCCAAGTAAGCAGGCAGCCGCCGCTGGCCATGGAGAGTTCCCCATGGCCAGCGGCCGTTCTTTGCATTCCTCTTTTTGCTAAAGCCGGATCACCATGACTTCTATTGCATCCTCCGCCGGCGTCAATCCGATGCCGATGGCCCCGCCGGCAGCGCCGCAGAATGCGCAGCTCAAGCGCGAATTGCGGCAAGCCCAGTTCCGCAAGCGCGCGGCGGCGCTGGCGCTGATTGCGCCGCTGGCGATTTTCCTGCTGCTGACTTTCCTGGTGCCGATCGCCATGCTGCTCAAGCGTGCCGTGGAAAATCCTGAAATTGCGACGACACTGCCGCATACCGTCGCCGCCCTGAGCAACTGGGACCGCAAGAGCAGCCCGCCGGACGCCGCTTATGCCGGACTGGCGACCGATCTGCTGCAAGCGCGCGAAGACAGTTCTGCCGGCTCTCTGGCGCGCCGGCTGAATTCGGAAATCTCCGGCGCCCGGTCCATCATCATGAAAACCGCACGCGCCTTACCCTTGCTGGATGCAGACGGCAAGCCGTTGCCGCCGGCGCAAATCAAGCAGGCGCTGATCGATATCGATGAACAATGGAATCAGCTGCCGTACTGGCAGGTAATTGCCAAGAACGGCGCACCGTATTCTCCCTACTACCTGCTGGCAGCGCTGGACCTGAAGCAAGATGCTTTCGGCCATATCGAAAAAGCCGACCCGGATGCATCGGTATATCAAAAGATTTTCGGCCGCACCTTCTGGATGGGGCTGGTAGCCACACTGGCTTGCCTGTTGCTCGGCTATCCGCTGGCCTACTGGCTCTCGACCATGTCGGAACGGCGCGCCAACCTGTTCATGATCCTGGTGCTGATTCCGTTCTGGACTTCGATCCTGGTGCGGGTGGCGGCCTGGATCGTGCTGCTGCAGTCGGAAGGACTGGTCAACAAGGCGTTGATGGCGACCGGCCTGACGCAGGCGCCGCTGGAACTGCTGTTTAACCGCATCGGCGTCTACATCGCCATGACGCACATCCTGCTGCCGTTCATGATCCTGCCGCTGTACAGCGTGATGAAGGCGATTCCGCCGACCTACATGCGGGCCGCGGTATCGCTCGGCAGCCATCCGTTCGCCGCCTTCTGGCGCGTGTATGTGCCGCAGACCTATCCCGGCATCGGCGCCGGCGCCTTGCTGGTGTTTATCCTCTCGGTTGGCTACTACATCACACCGGCCTTGCTGGGCGGACCGAACGAGCAGATGGTCAGCTATTACATCGCCTATTTCACTAATGTCACCATCAACTGGGGCATGGCTTGCGCACTGGGAGCACTGCTGTTTGCTGCGACGCTGGTGCTGTATGGCGTGTACCGTCGCTTCACCAAGAACGACGTAGCGATGGGGTGATCAGATGAAAATATTTCCACAATTCCCTCCCTACGTTTCGTTGACCGAACGCATCTGGTTCTATTTTTCGCGCGGCTTCAACCTGCTGGTGCTGCTGTTCCTGCTGCTGCCGATCCTGGTCATCATTCCGCTGTCGTTCAGCGACAGCACTTTCCTGGTGTATCCGATCCACGGCTTTTCCATGCGCTGGTATCAGAACCTGGTGCAGTCGGACGAGTGGGTCAGCGCCGCCAAGAACAGTTTCATCGTTGCGCCATTGGCCACCGTGCTGGCGACCATACTCGGCACGCTGGCCGCGGTCGGCCTGAACAAGGCGGATTTTCGCGGCAAGGGTTTGCTGATGGCGGTGCTGATTTCGCCGATGGTGGTGCCGGTGGTGGTGGTCGGCGTCGGCGTCTATCTGTTCTTTGCGCAGATCGGCTTGTCCGACAGCTATGCTGGCCTGATCCTGGCGCATGCCGCTCTCGGCGCGCCCTTCGTGGTGACGACGGTGCTGGCGACCCTGCAAGGCTTCAACCAGAACCTGGTGCGCGCCAGCCTCAGCCTGGGCGCCAATCCGCTCTCGACCTTCTTCCGCATTACCTTGCCGGTGATCGCGCCGGGCTTGATCTCCGGCGCATTATTTGCCTTCGCCACCTCGTTCGACGATGTGGTGGTAACCTTGTTTGTCGCCGGTCCTGGACAAGCCACGCTACCGCGCCAGATGTTTACCGGCATCAAGGAAAACATCAGCCCGACCATCGCCGCGCTGGCCACCATCCTGATCGTGTTTTCCACTTGCCTGCTGCTGGTGCTGGAGTGGATACGCGGGCGCAACAAGGCGCTCGCCAAGATCTAGTCTCCGGCCGCAAGCCCTGCTTTCCGGCCGGCATATCGCAACCCGATATGCCGGTCTTCCTCGTTCATAGGAGTTACCTCGTGATGCAATTAAAAGACCCCTCATTGTTCCGTCAGCAAGCCTACCTGAACGGCGAATGGTGCAACGCCGATGGCGGCGCTACGCATGCGGTCACCAATCCCGCGACCGGTGAAGCCATTGGCAGCGTGCCGCTGATGGGCGCCGCCGAGACCAAACGCGCGATCGCCGCCGCCGATGGCGCCTGGCGCCAGTGGCGGCGCAAGACTGCCAAGGAACGCAGCGTCATCCTGCGCAAATGGAACGATCTGATGCTGGCCAACCTGGACGACCTGGCGCTGATCATGACTACCGAGCAAGGCAAGCCGCTGGCCGAGTCGCGCGGTGAAATCACCTACGCCGCCTCGTTCATCGAATGGTTTGCAGAAGAGGGCAAACGTGCCGGCGGCGATACCATTCCATCGCCGACGCCCGGCACCCGCATCGTGGTGGTGAAGGAACCGATCGGTGTCTGCGCGGCCATTACGCCATGGAATTTTCCGGCGGCGATGATTACCCGCAAGGCCGGTCCGGCGCTGGCGGCCGGCTGCACCATGGTGCTCAAGCCGGCGGAGTCGACGCCGTTTTCTGCGCTGGCGCTGGCGGTGCTGGCCGAACGCGCCGGCATTCCGGCGGGCGTGTTCAGCGTGGTGACCGGCGCGGCGCGCGACATCGGCGCGGAAATGACCAGCAATCCAATCGTGCGCAAGCTGACTTTCACCGGCTCCACAGGCGTCGGCCGCCTGCTGATGGAGCAATGCGCCGCTACCATCAAGAAGCTGTCGCTGGAACTGGGCGGCAATGCGCCGTTCATCGTGTTTGACGACGCCGACCTGGATGCCGCGGTAGAAGGCGCAATGGCGTCCAAGTATCGCAACGCAGGACAAACCTGCGTCTGCGCCAATCGCCTGTACGTGCAGGATGGCGTCTACGATGCCTTCGCCGCCAAGCTGGTGGCTGCGGTGGCCAAGCTGAAAGTCGGCAATGGCTTGCAGGAGGGGGTTACCCAGGGGCCGCTGATCGACGAAAAAGCCGTGCTCAAGGTCGAGCAGCATATCGCCGATGCGCTGGCCAAAGGCGCGCGCCTGCTGGCCGGCGGCAAGCGCCATGCGCTCGGCCACAGTTTCTTCGAACCGACCGTGCTGGCCGACGTCACGGCTGACATGATGGTCGCGCGCGAGGAAACCTTTGGCCCTATGGCGCCGCTGTTCCGCTTCAAGACGGACGAGGAAGCGGTGGCGCTGGCCAACGATACCGAATTCGGACTCGCCAGCTATTTCTATTCGCGCGACATCGGCCGCATCTGGCGCGTCGCCGAGGGCCTGGAGAGCGGCATGGTCGGCATCAACACCGGCCTGATTTCCAATGAAGTCGCACCATTCGGAGGCGTCAAGCAATCCGGTTTGGGGCGCGAGGGATCGAAGTACGGCATCGAGGATTACCAGGTGATCAAATATCTGTGCATGGGCGGGATCTGACAAGGGCCGGAAGTGCACATTCATCGGTGGTGATCGCGCTCCGGCGCGGCCGCCGGCTATCGATTGCGGAGCTGCTCAGGCAGCTCTTTTTTTGCGAAAACGATTTGCTTTTAGAATTTGTTTTATACAATTTAAATGCAGCGCATCCGACTCACCGGAGAGGTAAATACCGCTCTGCGCCATCAAGTCGTTATGGTATTTTTCAAACTGAAAATGCACCATAATGCAGCATTCAGGAAAGTCCCGCGAGCCAGTATTCTTGCGGTTTTCCAGCCAATCGCATCATGTATATTCCTGTATTTAAATATGTCTTTTTGTATCCCGCATAGGGCCGGAATTTTCCAGATTTTTTAAGATGAAACAAATTGTAAAAACGGGTAAGTAAATATTGCAGCATGGAAATTTAAGACTTATGCTGGGGCCGTAACGTGCATCAACAGACAGGTGGCAGAAACAGATTTTTGTAGCGACACTTACCCCACAAGCGTAATGCTGTCGTACCGATGGTCCTTAAAAGGGAATAGTGATGACCGGCGTTAAGTCTTTAGAACTGGCAGTGTTTCTGCAGTCGCAATCCGAACATGCTTTGGATTCTTTCCACCCACTCTTCTTCCAAATTCCGGTACAGCTTGCGCGATCGCCAACGGTCACGCAGCGGCCGTCCCAGTAACGAGCTAGCAGTTCGTTAACTCCGCGTCGCAAAAAACGACGCACATCTGACGCTAGGCATATCCAGGCAAGGCTGCTTTTTGCAAGCTGATGGTTTTGCACATCTGTCGTTTGTGCCAACCCATGGTTCCGATTTGCAGGGAGGCTCCACCCGCATGCATTGCATCCGCGGTGGCTGGCAAGGTGCGCTCAAGCGTTTCGCAAGTTGTTTTGCAAGCTGTTTCCACGTTGTTTCCATGTTGCTTACTTTAAGAGGAATAAGAAGATGAAATCGAAGGCATCAGCAGCAAAAGCAGGGGACTTCGCAGTCCCGCGCATTTCAACACTGGCACTGGCACTTTCCCTGGCTTTTATCGGCATGACGGCGCAAGCGGCCACCGATACTTCAACCTGGGTCTCGACCAAGACCGAGGCGTTCCTGCCACGGGTACAGACCCACGACAGCGCTGGCGTTGCGGTTACCGCGGACCAGATCGCCACCGACATGGCGCAAGGCGAAGAAAAGAGCGTCACCGTCAGCCTGCAGTTGCGCAACAAGGCTCAGCTGGACAACTTCGTCAAAGAACTCTACACACCGGGCAGCTCGGTGTATCACAAGTTCCTGACGCCGGCGCAGTTCGCCGAGCAGTATTCGCCGACGCAGGCGCAAGTGGACGCCGTCACCGCGCACTTGAGCAAAGCCGGCTTCAGGAATATCAGCGTCAGCTCGAACCGCCTGCTGGTGAGCGCCGACGGCACCGCCGCCACCATCAAGCAAGCGTTCAATACTTCGCTGAAACGCTTTACGCATGAAGGCCGCAATGTCTACGCCAATGAAGCGGCGGCCCAGGTTCCGCCGGAACTGGCGACCATCGTCGGCTCGGTGCTGGGCTTGCAGAATGCTGCGATCCACCATGTCACGCACAGTGGCGTGCACGGCGCGCAGAAGAGCATCGTGCAGGCTGCCGCCGGCACCGAAACATCGCATACGCCAGTGCAGTATCCAGGGATCTATAACGCCGTCACCACGCCTGCTGCTTCCAACGCAGTGGTCGGCACGATCTCCGAAGGCAACATGACGTATACCCTGAACGATTTCCAGACCTTCCTCAGCAACAATCCGAGCCTGCCGAAGCTGACGCCGACCGTGGTTTATGTCGGCACCGAAAGCTCTGACGAATCCGGCGAAGTCGAATGGGCGCTGGACAGCCAGGTGATCTATGGCGCTGCAGGCGGCGTCAAGCAATTGATTTTCTACACTGCCAGCTCGATGGAAGATGCGCCGCTGACCGCTGCCTATAACGCTGCCGTGACCGCCAACGTCGCCAGCGTGGTCAACGTCTCGCTCGGCGAATGCGAAGCTTCGGCCAAATCCTCCGGCTCGCAAGCGGCAGACGATGCGGTGTTTGAACAAGGCGTGGCGCAAGGGATCACCTTCTCGGTTGCTTCCGGCGATGCCGGTCCTTACAACTGCGATACCGATTCCCAAGGTAATCCTGGCGTGGCCAACACCACCACCAAGAAAAAAACCTATGACGTCAGCGAGCCTGCCAGTTCGCCATACGTGGTTGCAGTAGGCGGCACAGCGCTGTTCACTACTTCGGCCGGCGCCTATAACGGCCAGGCGGTGTGGAATGAAGGCACTGCATCGACCGGCGACGGCAGCGCCGTACGCATCTGGTCCACCGGCGGCGGCTTCAGCAAGTACGAAACCGCGCCTACCTGGCAGACTTCAAGCATTGTCGGCACAGGCCACACTACACGCGGCCTGCCGGATATCGTGTTCGATGCGGCTTCGGCCAGCGGCACCTATATCTACATCACGGCCTCGAACAACGGCGGCACCGCAGCCGGCGTAGTCGGAGGCACCAGCATGGCAGCACCGATGTTCGCCGGCTTCTGGTCGCGCCTGGAATCGGCGCACAGCAACAACCTGGGCTTCCCTAGCTCGGCCCTGTACGCCGCCATTCCAGCGAACGCAAACCTGGTCTTCCCTGTGACCAGCGCCACCGTGGACGGCGATGCCGTCAACTACAACGGCTGGAGCACGACTTATCCTGGCATGAAAGCTGCTGCATCGGGATGGAGCGCAGCGACAGGCTTCGGCAGCTTGAACGTCGACAATCTGAACGCTTACATCACAGCCAACCCAACCGTTTTCCCAGCCAAATAAGGGAAACGGAGGGCGGCCCTGGCGGGACATCGCAGGGAAAACAGGGCCGCGATTCGATGTCATCGCTTATGCGTTACAGCGTATAGCGCAGCAATAGCATCTTTATGGGTCAATGCCTCCCCGGTTTGCAACCACCGGGGAGGCATTTTTTTTACCGTAGGGTGGGCACGCTTTTGTGCCCTCGCGGATACCGATACAGCGTGGGCACAAAAGCGTGCCCACCCTACAACCTGAAAAGGAAGTCGCCTATCCCGGCAATCGGTGAAGAAGCATTTTTGGGGGGATGAGAGATCCTGGCAGCAGGGCCTGCACGATGCGGCATCATGAATTATTAAAAAAATAACATCCCGTTACTGAAATTACATCGCCCGAATGTCCGGCGGCGGCTGTTGCCCGTTTAATGGCTAGCACCTAATTGCTGCTTATTACGAGGACAACATCATGCAAACTTATATCCGCAAAATCCTGTTCCTGTCGGCTGCCGCCACGGGCATTCTTGGCGCGGCCAGCAACGTACTGGCGCAGCCGGCCCCATATCAACCGGCTCCCTATCCGCTGCAAGCCCAGGCCGACCCGGGCTGGCGTCGCGACGCACCGCAAGTCGCGGTTGAGCGCGGTGGCTGGCAGCGCTTTGAGGCGCCGCCGCCGCATTACGAAGCCGTGCCGCCGCCACCGCGTTCCGGTTATGCCTGGCAGCGCGGCTATTGGGAACGCCGCCATCGTGACGAGCCGAGATGGGTCCAGGGCTACTGGGTGGCAGTGCAGCCGGTAGCGGTGGTTGCGCCTCCGCCGCCTCCACCACCGCCACCGCCCGCGGCAGCGCAGCAGCGGCCAAAAATAGAAAGGATTTCGGCCGATGCCTTGTTCCGCTTCGACCAGTCCAGCCTGGACCAGATGCTGCCGGCAGGACGGGCGCAGCTCGCCGCCCTTGCCAAGCGCCTGGCAGCCAGCCGCTACGCGCGGATAGAGGTGCGCGGCTATACCGACCGCCTCGGCAGCGACGGCTACAACCTGAACCTGTCGATCCGGCGCGCCAATACGGTCAAGGATGTGCTGGTGAGCTACGGCATTCCGGCCGCGCGCATCAAAGCCGTCGGCCTGGGCGCGCAGGATCCGGTGACGCAATGCCGCGACGGCCTGCCGCAAGAGGCGCTGATCCGCTGCCTGCTGCCTAACCGCCGCGTCGAGATTGCGACTTTTGCGATGCCCTAAGATTCTGCGGGCTGTTGACGGGCGATCTCTGTCCCGGCTGCTTATCGCAAAAATCCAACACTTTCCGCTTCCGCTGCCAGATTTCGCTGCAGAAATCTGGTAGCGCTAACACAAATAAACCGCCATTGCTATAATGTTGCTTCGCACCATGGTTCCCGGTGCGCGCCTTTGACTGCCGCGCTTTCCTGCTGTTCGGCGGTTCCATTTCCGGACGATCATCATGCTGTCTTTGCCCCTATTTGCCCTTGCTGTTGCCGCTTTCGGCATCGGTACGACGGAGTTCGTCATCATGGGCCTGCTGCCCGACGTGGCGCGCGATCTGGGGGTGACCATCCCGGCGGCCGGGATGCTGGTGACCGGCTACGCGCTGGGCGTCACCATCGGTGCCCCGATCGTCGCCATCGCCACCGCCAACATGCCGCGCCGCACGGCGCTGCTGAGCCTGATCGGCCTGTTCATCATCGGCAACGTGCTGTGCGCCTTGTCGCCGAACTATGCGGTGCTGATGCTGGCACGCGTGGTGACGGCTTTTTGCCATGGCGCATTCTTCGGCATCGGCTCGGTGGTGGCTGCCGGCCTGGTTCCGCCGAACCGGCGCGCGCAGGCGATCGCCCTGATGTTTGCCGGCCTGACCCTGGCCAATGTGCTGGGCGTGCCGTTCGGCACCGCGCTCGGCCAGCAGCTCGGCTGGCGTTCGACTTTCTGGGCGGTGACGGTGATCGGGGTGCTGGCGGCAATTGCGCTGGCCTTGTGGCTGCCGAAAAAGATCGAGATGCAAAAGACCAGCCTGCTGCAGGAATTCGCCGTGCTCAAGGACCGCCAGGTGGTGATGGTGCTGGCCATCAGCGCGCTGGCCTCGGCCAGCCTGTTTTCGGTGTTCACCTATATCACGCCGATCCTGGAAGACGTCACCGGACTGACGCCGCATGCGGTGACCCTGGTGCTGCTGGTATTCGGCCTCGGCCTGACCGTGGGTAGCGCGCTCGGCGGCAAACTGGCCGACTGGCGGCTGCTGCCGTCGCTGATCGGTTTCCTGCTGGCGCTGGCGCTGGTCCTGACCGTGTTTACCCTGACCATGCGCACGCCCTTGCCGGCCGTCGTCACGATTTTTGTCTGGGGCGTACTGGCATTCGCCATCGTACCGCCGCTGCAGGTACTGGTGGTGGAGCGCGCCAGCGCCGCGCCGAACCTGGCTTCGACCCTGAACCAGGGCGCCTTCAACCTGGGCAATGCCGGCGGCGCCTGGTTTGGCGGCATGGCGATCGGCGCCGGTTTCCAGCTGACCACCTTGCCGTATGTCGGCGTGGTGCTGGTGGCGCTGGCGCTCGGCCTGACGTTGTGGTCGGCCTCGATCGAGCGCAACAGCGGCCTGGCGATGAGGCCTAGCGAATAAGCGCCGCCGCCTTCCGCTTACCTTCTTGACCATCTGCCGGACGGCCCGCGCTGTCCGGCGCAGCGCGACCCCTTGCCGCTGCAACATCCCGCCGCGCCCCAAATCCCGGGGGCGCCAGATCAGATCGCCGTTATACTGAATTTGCATTATTATTATCTTTTACCCATTGTTAGCTTGCACCCGCCAGCGGCAGCAGCAAAGCAAGTCGGGATAGCGGCGTATGTCATAATATTGCCCAATAGCAAGAGCGGCTGTAGATCCATCGATTCGCACAAAGAAAGATCCAGTTCTCGCAACGTATGCGCCGAGCCTCTCCAGGCGGCCGTCATTTCACGGCACCGGCACATTTTGTAGCCAAGCATTCATCCTGATCGTCGTCCATGTATTCGATACTGCCCGCAGTCGTTGCTTCGATCTTCCTGGCCTACGGCCTGTACGTGGTTTGCACCAAGGGTTTCACGCGCATCGGCGTCAGTTTCCTGGTGCTGTGCATTACTTCGGCGTTCTGGCAGGGCGCCTGGGCTTTCCTGTTTACCTTGCGCGATCCGCACATGGCGATGTTCGTGGTGAAGTTCGGCTACCTGCTGATCCTGTTTCTGCCGACCAGCCTTTACCATTTCCTGACCGAGATCTGCGAACGCACGGCGGAGCGCAAATACGTCTACGCCTCCTACGCGTTTGCCGCCGTCCTGGCGATCTTCCTGCTGGGCTCGGACTTGCTGGTGTCGGGCTACTACCAGTATTTCTGGGGCTACTATCCAAAGGCCGGGCTGCTGCATCCGCTGCATGTGCTGCAGACGGTCATCGTGGTGAACCGCGGACTGTACATCACCTATCGCGAGCAACAGGTCGCTGAACTCGGCAAGCGCATCAAGCTGCGCCTGTGCATCGGCGCCATCCTGATTTACTTTTTCGCCGCCGTTGATTATCTATGCAATTACGGCATTGAGTTTTACCCGCCTGGCGTGCTGTTCATCGCGGTCAGCCTGGGTGTCATGTCGGTCGCCATCGTCCGCCATCACTTGCTGGATCCGATGACGGTCGCCAGCACGGTCGGCCATGAAATGCGTACGCCGCTGACCTCGATCCGCATGCTGGCGAAAGGCATGGAGCAGTTCCTACCGACTCTGCTGGAGGGCTACCGGCTGGCAGTGGAGCATGGCTTGCTGGCGCCGTCGATCCGGCCGGATACGGTCAAGCAGCTGTCGAAGGCGACCAATTCGATCACCCAGGAAGTCGACCGCACCACGGTGGTGATCGACATGATGCTGGCTTCGGCCAAGCTGGACCGCATCGACACCGACGCTTTTGCCAATCACTCGGTGGTGCAGCTGGTCGACGAAGCGCTGGAGCGCTATCCCTTTGAACAGGGCGAGCGCGCCAAGATCTATCTTGCCGTCATGGAGGATTACGCATTCTTCGGCTCGGACCGGTTGTTCGTGTTTGTCCTGTTCAACCTGCTGAAAAATTCCTTGTACGCACTGAAGGCGGCATCCAAGGGCGAGATCAGCATCTCGACTTCGCGTACAGGAAAATTCAACGTCCTCTGTTTTACTGACACCGGCGCCGGCATCGCCGCCAATGTCCTGCCGCATATTTTCGATGCCCACTATACGACCAAGAAAGGCGCCGGTTCCGGCATCGGACTGGCGTTCTGCCATCAGGTGATGGCGGTGTTCGGCGGCAGCATACGCTGCGAATCGGTGGCCGGCGAATATACCCGCTTTACGCTTGAGTTCCCGGTGGTTGCGGCGGTTGCGCAGGCATAGCCCGGCACGCCGACCGGATCAACCGGGCGGCGTGCGCCCCGTCCTAGTTAGAGAGCGTCGCTATAATCCTGGGGTTTTCATACTGCCGAATCTTTTCCAGGATATGTTCCGGCAAGCGGCTGATCTTCTTGTCCTTGTTGGCAAAGACGATTTGCTGATGGCCGGTGGAGACCAGCTTCCCTTCCACAAAAAATTGGAACAATAAGGAAAACGAGCATTGCTTGATGGCGGCCGTGCTGACTTCGCACTCCACCTTCTGGAAGGCAAAGGTCTCGTGGATGTATTTCTGCTGTGCGTCCTTGGTGATGAATACGCCCAGCGGCGCCAGCATGTCGGCGGAAATGCATTCGAAGAACCAGCGTTCGCGGCAGATGCCTTGCCATTCAAAGTAGCGGGCAAAGTAGATGTTGCCGGTGGCGTTGGAATCCTTCAGGTAAATGTCAATCGAGTGCCGGAAGATCTTAGGTGACAGGGGCGATGAGGCACCATGGGAAAACATGGTCGATGTCATCCCGGCTTCTTGAAACAGCGATGTTTTTTGTAGCGTGGTAGTCATAGAAGCTCCATAAGTATCAAAACGTTCACAAATGAACAATGACCGCCTCCGACCATTCAGAGGACAATCATTTCATTGTTAGTTTTTTTTTATGAGAGCCGCAACGCGCGGTATCGCTACCAGCCAGGCGCCATGTAGCGCCGTATTACCAGTTGCGCAGACCGAGGATTTTTTCACCTAGTTCGCTCAGTTGCGCCAGCGGATAACGGGTCTTTTCCCATTCGCGCGGATCGCCGGGAAAGGCGTAGCTGTCGGGCCGCGTGCGCTGGCGCCAGCTGTCTATGCGCCATTGGCGCAATTCAGCCTGTTCTTCGCGCGCCGGGGTGAATGCGATGTACTGCGCCAGCCGCACTTTATCGGCCGAGGTATTCGGCCGTATGCCATGCGCCAGCAGGCTGTTGAAGATCAGCAGATCGCCGGCTTTCATCGGAATGAACTTCACCTCCCACGGCAATGAGGCGACGTCCGGGCGATACGCATCGCGATCCCGTGGTGCGCTCTTACGCCACGCGGCAAAGTGCTGGAACAGCTCCGGGATGCATTGGAAGCCGCCGCCTTCCGGCGTGGTGTCGGACAAGGCCAGCACCCCCTGGACATTGACCGGCAACGGCTCGGCCGAAGTATCCGCATCCCAGTGGATGAAGCCGCCGAAGCGCCGCGCGCCCTGGTTGGGCGTGTTCAGGTTGGCGCGGTCTATGGTCACCCACAGGTCTTCGCGGTCCCAGATGTCGACGAAGGCATCGACGATGCGCGGCGTCTGGCGATTGTCCCAGAAGGTCTGGTGATGATAGGCCTCGACCATGCCGGAGCCGTTCAGCTCGGTCATTTCATGATCGCGCAATTGCGCCCGGTTCCAGGTCTCCGGCGCGTGCGGATCAAGCTCCTGGAACTCCCACAGGAAATCGGTGGTGCGCTGTACTTGTGCGGCGCTGACGGCATTCTTGACGATCACGTAGCCGTAGGTTTGCCAGTGATAGAAATCGGAGGCAGTCAGCACCCGCAGCGGCAGGGTTTTGCGGATATCGCGCAGTTGCGCCTGCTCGGGATACAGCACGGATGGGTTGCTTGGGGGCTGCGCCGCTTGAGGCTGGTTCATGGAAATCTCCGTATTGGTTTTGTGGGGTAGGGCAGTTCGATTTTGCCCTCGCCATCCGTGGGAGATTTCGCTGCAAATGCCGCTTATTGATACTATTCTGATGTTATTGCTCAATCGAAGGTCATAATGCGACCGCAATACGAACATCTCTCCGTTTCCCCCGGCCAGTCCTGGCGGTTGCTCTGGCGCGAGCTGCCCGAGTTGCCTTTCCTCTGGCACTACCATCCCGAATTCGAACTGACCCTGACCCTGAATGCGCGCGGGCAGCGCTATGTCGGCGATCATCTGGCGGATTTTTCAGATGGCGACCTGGTCTTGCTCGGTCCGAATCTGCCGCATACCTGGTCGGCCGGCGAGCGCATCGTCCCTGAGCAGCAGATGCTGGCGGTGGTGGTATGGTTTTCGCGGGACTGGCTGGTGCAGCTGCAAACCAGCCTGCCGGAACTGGCCGGGCTGCTGCAGCTGGGCAAGCGCGCCGACCGCGGACTACAGTTTTCCGCCGCCATGGCGGACAGCGCCAGGCCCTTGATGCTGCGCATGGAGAAACTGGCGCCGGCGCAGCGCCTGCCGTTATTGCTGGAGCTGTTGCTGCTGCTGGCGCAAGACCAGCAGGCGCGGCCGCTGGCCTCGGTGGCGTCGGCCTCGATCGCAGTTGACGTACAGCGCCAGCGCATGGCCAAGGTGCTGGACTACCTGCATGAAAATTTCCAGGCCGCGATCCCGCTGGAACTGCTGGCCGAACGGGCGGCGCTGTCGCTGGGGGCGTTTCATCGTTTTTTCAAACGCCACACCCAGCTCACCGTGACCGCCTATCTGGCCCAGCTGAGAATCGGCAGCGCCTGCCAGCAACTGATCCAGACCGACAAGGCGATAGGCGTGATCGCGCAGGAAGCCGGCTACCGCAACCTGGCGCATTTCAATCGCCAGTTCCGCGCCGCCAAGGGCGTCAGTCCGCGCGATTTCAAGAAGCGATATCGATAAACAAAGGCTTTCAACAGGTGCCAGCGCTTACTTCCTGTACGCGGAAATGTCAGCGGCGCGGCACGCCCGGCAGCACGCACAGCATCTCGTAGGCCAGGTTGGCGCCCAGCAGGGCAGTCGTGCCCAGCGGGTCGTACGGCGGCGATACCTCCACCAGGTCGGCGCCGACAATGTCCAGGCCCCAGGCGCCGCGGATGATTTCCAGCGCTTGCGGCACGGTCAGGCCGGCGATTTCCGGGGTGCCGGTGCCGGGCGCGTAAGCCGGATCGATGCCGTCGATATCGAAACTCAGGTACACCGGGCCGCCGGCCACGCGGGCCCGCACTTCTTCCATCAGCGGCGTCAATGACTGGTTCCAGCATTCTTCCACCTGCACCACCTTGAAACCCTGGCCGCGGCACCAGTCGAAATCTTCCGCGGTATAGCCGGTGCCGCGCAAGCCGATCTGTACCACGCGCCGGCAATCCAGCAAGCCTTCTTCGACAGCGCGGCGGAACGGCGTGCCATGCGCAATCTTTTCGCCGAACATGGTGTCGTTGACGTCGGCATGGGCGTCGACATGGATCAGGCCGATCTTGCCGTACTTGCGATGCAGCGCGCGCAGGATGGGCAGCGCGATGGTGTGGTCGCCGCCCAGCGAAATCGGGCGGCAGCCGGAGGCGACGATGCCGTCGTAGGCGTTTTCGATCAGCCGGATCGAATCCAGCAGGTTATACGGATTGATGGCGACGTCGCCGAGGTCGGCAACCTGCAGGGCATCGAAGGGCGCGGCCCGGGTCGCCATGTTGTAGGGGCGCAGCAGCACCGATTCGCTGCGGATCTGGCGTGGGCCGAAACGGGCGCCGGAGCGGTTCGAGGTGCCGAGGTCGAGCGGTACGCCGACAAAACAGGCGTCCAGCCCGGCGCTGCTGGTCACGTGCGGCAAGCGCATCATGGTGGCGATGCCGCCGAAACGCGGCATGTCGTTGCCGCCTAGCGGTTGGTAAAGTGGGGTTTCTGACATGATGGTCTCCAGGGCCGGGAAGGGCGCAGCGTTAGCGATGGCATATACTCTAGCGGCAAATTACTTCATTAAAAATCAGTGTAATAAAGCGTTTACATTGATATTGATCGATGTATGATAGATTTGATCTTCCCTCAGCCGCCAACAGCATGCTCAATCAGCTATCCGATCTTGACCTGCGCCTGATCCGTGTCTTCTTGTCAGTGCTGGACGCCGGCGGTATTTCCGCCGCGCAGACCGCCCTGAATGTCAGCCAGTCCACCATCAGCAGCCAGCTGGCGACGCTGGAAACGCGGCTCGGCTTTCGCCTGTGCGAGCGGGGCCGCGCCGGCTTCCGCCTGACGCCGCGCGGCGAACAGTTCGCACTCAGCAGTCGCCATTTGATTGACGATATCGACCATTTTTGCCTGAATGCGCGGCAGATCGGCCGCAAGCTGGCCGGTAAACTGCAACTGGGCCTGATCGGCCACGCCGCCATCAACGCCAATGCCCGCCTGAGCCAGGCCATCGCCAGGTTTCGCGCCCGCGATGAAGCGGTGATTCTGTCGCTGGAGGTGCTGGCGCCGGGTCAGTTGGAGGAAGAAGTGGTCAACGGCCGGCTTGATCTTGGCATCGGTTATTTCTGGCACCGCTTGCCGAACCTGGAATATGTGCCCCTGTATTCAGAGCATCAGGTGGCGTACTGCGCCGTCGGCCACCCTTTGTTCGCGCAGGCCGGCAAGCTAAGCCGGGACGCCGTCGCCGAGCACGACTGGGTCTGGCGCAGCTATCCCTTGCCCGAAGCCGATGGCGCCGGCGACGGTTTTGCGCCGGCACGGGTAACCGCCCTGGCGGACAATATGGAAGCGGTAGCGGTGCTGCTGCTGTCGGGCCGGCATCTCGGTTTTCTGCCGCAGCACTTTGCCGCACCGCTGGTAGAGCAAGGTTTGCTGGCGCCGCTGCATCCCGCTTTGCTGTGTTACGACGTCACCTTGCACATGGTGCTGCGGCGCCAGTCCAGCCGTGGCGAAGTGCTGCAAGCATTCCTTGATGACCTGGTGGCGGCGCACCGGCACGGCGCGTAATACCTGCCATTCGCCAAAGCACTGCCGCAGCCAAGGCTTTGGATGAGATAATAAGGCGTTATCACATGCATTTATATTGCCTCATATGTCACAATTCGCCCCCCTGAAGAACGATACTTTCCTGCGCGCGCTGCTGCGCCAGCCGACCGAATACACGCCTCTGTGGCTGATGCGTCAGGCCGGCCGCTACTTGCCGGAGTATCGCAAAACGCGCAGCCGCGCCGGGTCTTTCATGGGTCTGGCGACCAATCCCGATTACGCAACTGAAGTCACGCTGCAGCCGCTGGAGCGCTTCCCGCTGGATGCAGCCATCCTGTTTTCCGACATTCTGACGGTGCCTGACGCCATGGGGCTGGGTTTGTATTTCGCCGATGGCGAAGGCCCCAAGTTCCAGCGCCCGCTGCGCGACGAAAAGGACGTGATGGCGCTGCAGGCGCCGGACCTGGGCAAGCTCGACTATGTTTTCAAGGCTGTGACGCAGATCCGCACCGAACTGAATGGCCGGGTGCCGCTGATCGGTTTTGCCGGCAGTCCCTGGACCCTGGCTTGCTACATGGTGGAAGGCGAGGGCTCGCGTGAATTCCATACCGTCAAGACCATGCTGTACAACCGCCCGGATCTGATGCACCACGTGCTAAGCACCAACGCGGCGGCGGTGGCAGCCTATCTGAACGCGCAAATCGATGCCGGCGCACAAGCGGTGATGATATTCGATTCGTGGGGTGGGGCGCTGGCGGATGGCGCTTACCAGGAGTTTTCGCTGGACTACATGCGCCAGGTGATGTCCCAGCTGAAGCGTGAGAAAGACGGCGTGCCGATTCCGGCGATTGTCTTTACCAAGGGCGGCGGCCTGTGGCTGGAGCAGATTGCCGACATCGGCGCCGACGCTGTCGGTCTCGACTGGACCGTGAATCTGTCGGAAGCGCGCGCCCGCATCGGCCAGCGCGTGGCGCTGCAGGGCAATCTCGATCCGGCCGTGCTGTTTGCCAATCCTGAGCAGATCCGCGGTGAAGTCAGCCGTCTGCTGAATGCCTACGGTACGCCGCAAGCCGGCCATGGCCATGTCTTCAACCTCGGTCATGGCATTTCGCAATTTACGCCGCCGGAATCGGTGGCCGTGATGGTCGACGCGGTCCATGAAATCAGCCGCAAGCTGCGCGCATAGGCCGGCAAAGCGGGTTTTGGATTTCTATATGGAAAATTTTGCTGTTACATAGCGACACACATAACACATTCAGCATCGCTGCGGAGATTCATGGCCGCTAGTTATGCACAAAATAAATCTGCTGCACCACGGTAATTATTTATATCGATATTTTTATTTTGCAAGTGGATTGTGTTTTGTAAGTGTTTGAATTTTAAGGGTTTATTTTCTGCTTTTAGTTTAGGCAATTTATTGAAACCCGCATCAAATATGAGCCTGCAGCCTGTCAAGAGCAGGTTACCCACAAAGTTATCCACAGACATTGTGGATAATTTGAAAAGCGCTTATGAAACCGATGCTTAGGGCATTTCCTCATGTTTTACATTAAGTAGAATCTTAGAAATTTACCGTGTTGCGAATTTGATCAGAGTTGACATGCCGCTAATTTTACCGGAGCAGAATTGGGTGGCGTTTCTGGAAAAAGCGACATGATGGTGCACCCGGCCGTTTCTCAATGTGGACCTGAATGTTACCCATCCGTGCCCCATTCTGTAACAGTCCAAATTTAGTTATGCACATAATTTAGTTTCTGCAAGGCCATTTTTTGAATACATGGATATTTTTTCACTCTCCATGTCTCATCGATTAAGTTATTGATTTAAAACATTATTTATTTTAATTTCTACTTTGGAAAAATCAATAGTTGTCTATAATCACGCTGTTTTTGAATGTGTAGCTGACGTTGTCCACAAAGTTATCCACAGATAATGTGGACAGTTTCAAAAGCGCTTATGAAACCGATAGTTAGCCCATTTCCTCGGGAATCACATTAAGTTCGTGAAACAAAGCATTCTTCAAATCGTCCTCGATACCCCCCTGGATAGCAGCTTCGACTATCGCTGGCAGGCCAGCGACGACAACGAGCCCTTGCCGCGCGTCGGCCAGCTGGTGCAACTGTCGTTCGGGCGGCGCGAAGTGGTCGGCATGATTGTCGGCTTGAGCGGCGCGAGCGACGTTCCTGCCGAAAAATTGAAAAATGTACAAGCCGTACGCCACCAGTTGCCGCCTTTGTCGGCGCAATGGCTGGCGCTCTGCCGTTTTGCCGCCGATTACTATCAGCGGCCGCTGGGCGAAGTGGCCTTGCCGGGCCTGCCGAAGAATTTGCGGGCGCTGAAGCCGGTCGCGCTGGACCGCAGTCTGAAGAAGCTGGCGCAGGCCGGCGCCGTGCATGACGCCACGCCGATCGATGTGGCGCGGCTCAATCCGGCGCAGCAGCAGGCGGCCGATGCGATCGCCGGCGCCAGCGGTTTTGCGCCGACCCTGCTATATGGCGTGACCGGCAGCGGCAAGACCGAGGTGTATCTGCAGGCGGCGGCGCAGATCCTGGCGCACGGCGAAAACGGCGCGGACAACCTGTCGCAGATCCTGATCCTGGTGCCGGAAATCAATCTGACCCCGCAGCTCGAAGGAAATATCCGCGCCCGCTTTCCCGGCGTCACGGTGGCGACTCTGCACAGCGGCCTGGCCGAAGGCGAGCGGCTGCGCCACTGGCTGGCGGCACATCTGGGGCAGGCGCGCATCATCCTCGGCACCCGGCTGGCGGTGCTGGCTTCCCTGCCACACTTAAAGCTCATCGTCATCGATGAAGAACACGATCCATCCTACAAACAGCAAGAAGGCTTGCGTTACTCGGCGCGCGACCTGGCGGTGTGGCGTGCTCATCAGCTGAGCATCCCGATCGTGCTGGGTTCGGCCACGCCGTCGCTGGAAACCTGGCACCACGCGCAGTCCGGCCGCTATAAAAAACTGGAGCTGCGCGAGCGTGCGGTCAAGGATGCGGTGCTGCCGAAGGTGCGCCGGATCGACATGGAGCGCGACAAACCCATCGAGGGCCTGACCTCGAACCTGGTCAGCGCACTGAAGCTGAGGCTGGAGCGCGGCGAGCAATCGCTGCTGTTCCTGAACCGGCGCGGCTATGCGCCGGTGATCGCCTGCGACGCCTGCGGCTGGGTCAGCAACTGCACCCGCTGCACGTCTTTCATGGTGCTGCACAAACCTGAGCACCGGCTGCGCTGCCACCATTGCAGCCTGGAATTGCGGATTCCGAAATCCTGCCCGACCTGCGGCAATGTCGACCTGCAACCGCTGGGCCGCGGCACGCAAAGGCTGGAAGAGGGCTTGCAAGCCATGTTTCCGCAAGCGCGGGTGCTGCGTATCGATGCCGACTCGACCCGCCGCAAGGGCAGTGCGCAAGCGGCTTTCGACAGCGTCCATAACGGCGAAGTCGACATCCTGATCGGCACCCAGATGGTGGCCAAGGGCCATGATTTCAAAAACCTCACGCTGGTGGGTATCCTGAATCCCGATACGGCGCTGTTCTCGCATGACTACCGCGCCAGCGAACGGTTGTTTGCGCAATTGATGCAGGTGGCCGGCCGCGCCGGCCGCGCGGCGCAGAAAGAAGGCGGCAGCCCGAGCGAAGTGCTGATACAGACCCGTTATCCGCAGCATCCGCTGTATGCCGCCGTGATCGCCCACGATTACGATCACTTCGCCACATCCTTGCTGGAAGAGCGCGAGCAGGCCTGCCTGCCTCCTTACATCTATCAGGCTTTACTGCGGGCGGAAGCGAAAGAGCTGGAAACCGCGATTGAATTCCTGCAGCAGGCCGCTCACTGCATCGAGCACGAGGGCATCACCATGCATGATCCGATTCCGATGACCATGACCCGCGTCGCTAACGTCGATCGCGCGCAGTTGCTGATCGAATGCCCGTCGCGGCCGGGTTTGCAGGCTTTCCTGACGGACTGGATGGCGCAGCTGCGGCAGATCAAGACACGCGCGAAGTGGTCTTTGGAAGTGGATCCGGTTGATATTTGACGCTGTGTTCCGGCACCGAGCGGGAAAAGATCTTCACCACCGAATCCATATGCGCGCGCATCGCCTTGCGCGCCGCCACCGCATCGCGCGCCTGCAGCGCTTCCAGGATCAGCTGGTGTTCATGTTCTGAACGGTTCGGCATGTCTTTGGAGGTGTACAGCGTTTGCAGGCGCTGGAACATCATGCCGTACTTGCGTCCCAGCAGATGGCTGACCAGCAGCAGATAAGCCGGGTTGCCGCTGGCTTCGGCGATGCGGATATGGAACAGGCGATCGCCGGGATGGGTATGCGAGCCGTTGCGGTTGTCTTCGACATTGCGCGCATACGCTTCGGCGATGCTGCGCAACTGCTCGTCGCTGGCGTTGACGGCGGCCAGCGCGGCGGTTTCGGGTTCGACCAGGCGCCGCGCCTGCAACAGCTTGAACGGGGGAATTTCATCATCCAGCTCGTGGCTGATTTCCAGGTCGAGTTCCGGGTCGATTTCCCAGCCGCTGCGGCGCGCCGCCTGCTGCAGGGCCGATGGCTTGGCCTCGTCCTTGGCGGCGGCGGGCTCTTCCTGCGCCAATACCACGACGCCATTGCCGACCCGCACGCTGACGATCCCGATCACTTCCAGGGCGATCAAGGCTTCCCGCACGGAAGTGCGGCTGACGCCGAACTGCTTGGCCAGCTCCCGCTCGGGCGGCAGGTTGCCGCCGGGACCGTATTCGCCGCGGTCTATCATATCGCGCAGCTGGTCGGCGATCTGTTGGTACAAGCGGCGGTTGTGGATGGTTTGGATGGGCATGGCAGCAATGAAAGAGATTTTTCATATTGTGCCACGCCAAGTGCGCAGACAGGCGAAACCGATGCACGGGAAAGCAGTCTCCGACAGGATAACTGCAGGATCCAGCCGTTGCCGCCGGGAATTTTGGCGTGTTATTATTGGTCCAGCCAATAGATCTGTCAAAAAAGCATCCATCAGGCCTGCAGCTCATCAAATTCTGGCTTGAAAGGAACTGCTCATATGCGCCACTGCCTGGCGCTGGATCTGCAAGACGATCCGGCCCTGATCCACGAATACGAACAATATCACCGCAGGATCTGGCCCGAGATTGCCGCGCATCTGCGGCAGCAGGGCGTGCTGGCTATGGAAATCTATCGCCTTGGCACGCGGCTGGTGATGCTGATGGAGACCGATGACGCTGTCTACAGCGCGGAGCGGATGGCGCACGCCGCCCGCGGCAATCCCAAGGTACAGGAATGGGAAGCCTTGATGTGGCGGTTCCAGGCCGCTACGCCATGGACGCCTGCCGGCGAGAAATGGACGCCGATGGCGCAGATATTCAATCTCGGCCAGCAGCGCTGACATCTCACGCTGGGGGCGCCCGCCTGCGGCGCCCCGGCTCCGGCAGAAACCAGTCTTCCTGGCCTTGCGGGCGGATGTTGTCGCCGCTGGCCGCGGCGCAGTAGCGGCCCAGCTCGATATCGTTGCGCAAACCCAGTTTTTTCATGGCCGACGCCTTTTGCAGGCTCACCGTTTTCACGCTTTTGCTGAGGCGGCAAGCGATGTCCCGCAGACTATTGCCGGCCGCATACAGGCGCAGTACCTCGGTCTCGCGCGGGCTGGGGATGAGATATGTGCTCTGCTTGTCCAGGCCGTTGCGCAGCAAGGCTTGAAACGAAGGCCCGACGTAAGGCGTGTTGTTGCCCAGGTGCCGGATGGTCTTGCCGATCTCGGGAATCGCATCGCTTTTGTGCAGCAAGCCATTCACGCCGCTGTTGATGATCTGGTACAGCACCACCGGGAAGTCGTTGGTGGTCAGCACCACCAGCCAGGTATGCGGATGGTGGCGGCGGATGTAGGAGAGCAGGTGCAGGCCGTCGCCGATGCGCGTCATCGGCATCGAAAATTCGGTGATGACCAGGTCGCATGGCGTTGATTCGAGGCACTGGACCAGCGCATCGGCGCTGGAGACGCTGGCGACTACGCGGCAATCCGATATGTGACTGAGGTAGGCGCGCACGCCTGCGGTGAATACGGGATGGTCATCCGCGAGAATGATTTTCACAGTGTTTACTCCATGGCAAAACAAAACCGGATAGGCCTGGTCCGGGAAACGCATTTTCCGGAACTCCCAACGACTTGTGGCCGTGAGGTGAATATTAACTATTTTGCATCAAGGTTATCAATTGAACTATGTATTTAAGAAGTTTGCTTATATATTTAATAACATGTAAACCCGATACTTCCTACGTCTTAACGATAAGTAAAACCCTAGAGCACGCTCAATCACTTATTCTTGGGAGGAGCTTCATGATCAAGATCATCCTGGCTGACGATCATCCAGCCGTCATTTCGGGGGTACGGCAATATATCGACCTGATGCCCGGCTATGCCGTAGTGGCCACCGCAGCCTCGACTGCGGAACTGTCGGCGCGGCTGCAAGATACGCCCTGCGACATGCTGATATCCGAGTTTTCGCTGCCGATCAACCGGATTGGCGACGGCTGCGTCCTGTTCAACCAGCTGAAGTGCGAGCATCCGGCGCTGGCGCTGATTGTGCTCACCATGATCGACATTCCCGCCGTGCTGTACCAGATCAGAAATAGCGGCGTGAAAGGCGTGGTGCACAAAAGCGACGAGCTGGGCGAGCTCGGCCGCGCCATCCTGGAAGGCTCGCGCAGCGCGCCATACGTGAGCAAAACGGCGCTCAGGCTGCTGAAGAAGGGACCGAACGGCAAGGCGCCGACCAGGCGTGAAGTCGAAGTGCTGAAGATGTACGCAGTCGGCAACAGCCTGCGCGAAATTGCCGACCGCCTCCATAAAAGCGTCAAGACCGTGGGCTTGCAAAAAGCCTCGGCCATGAGAAAAATAGGCTTGCGCAACGACGTCGAGCTGGGCCGCTACTCCTGCACGATGGGGCGCATGACGACAACCAAACGCTAATCTTTTGGCCAGGCGCCGCCGTTTCAAGACCTCCGGCCCTTGAAGCCGTTATACTTGACAGGATAACGGGCCAGCCTGGCCGACAGAAAGCAAGCTCCATGAACGGCATCAAACCAGAATCCAACACCTCCGGCCAGCAGGCGGCCAAGCATGAAATTCGTCCCGGCCAATCGATAGAACTGCTCAAGGAGCTGCATATCCTGACGCGCGACGGCAAATTGAACCAGGACAGCCGCCGCAAGCTCAAGCAGGTATATCATCTATATCAATTCATCGAACCCTTGCTGCAGGAAATCCAGCGGGAACAAAGCGGCGTACAACTGGTCGACCATGGGGCGGGCAAGTCCTACCTGGGCTTCATTCTGTACGACCTGTTCTTCAAGACGCTCAAGGACAATTCGCACATTTTCGGCATCGAGACGCGCGAAGAACTGGTGAAGAAATCGCAGGAGCTGGCGCAGCGCCTGGCATTCCCGGGCATGTCGTTTTTGAATTTATCGGTGGCGGAGTCGATAGAGTCCGCCATGCTGCCGAGTCGGATCGATGTCGTCACGGCATTGCATGCATGCAATACCGCTACCGACGACGCGATCGAGTTCGGCTTGAAGAAGCAGGCGCGCTTCATGGTGCTGGTGCCTTGCTGCCAGGCTGAGGTGGCTTCTGTATTGAAAAAGAACAAAGGTAAATCGTTGGGCAAGGAAGCTCTGACGGAAATCTGGCGCCATCCGCTGCATACCCGGGAGTTCGGCAGCCAGCTCACCAATGTGTTGCGCTGCCTGCAGCTGGAAGCGCATGGTTATCAAGTCAGCGTGACCGAACTGGTCGGCTGGGAGCATTCAATGAAGAATGAATTGATTATCGCCAACTACAAGAACCTGCCGCGCAAGCGACCGACCGAGCGTCTGCATGAAGTGCTGCACACGCTCGGGCTGGAAGAAATGCAAGAACGCTTTTTCACCGCGCACTGATTTTCCCCGCGAAAAAGCCCAGGCAAATCCAAACAATACCGAGTCTGCAACATCCGCCCGCGGCAAGCGGGCCGTCCATCATCACACCACTTAACCCAAGGAGAGTGACATGAGTAAGACGAGTGGCTCACATGCCGTCAAGGAATTCACCAAGGCACCGCTGACCGAGGAGGGATTGACTGAAACGGTGCAGCGGATTACTGCCGGCGTCGACGAATTCAGCGTATTGAACCAGCCTGCGCGCGCCGTGCTGGTCGCCAAGGTGACCGAGCAGTGGCAGCAAGAATTCGTCAGCAATTTCCATATCCCCGAGGACCTGGCCAAGGCCGGCGAAGCCTATGCCGCCATCGAGCAGGGCGATAAATATCCGAGTCTGAGCGAATCTGCGCGCGAAGCGGTGTTGAAACGCTTTGACGACCGTTACGGCGATGGCGGTCCGCGCCTATGGCCGGTCTTGAACGGTAAATAAAGCCTCGGCCTGGCTGAAGTCATGGCAGCTGCGGCGCATGGCGTGCCGGCTGCGCTTGGCGCGCACTGGCGCTTTTCGGGTTTCGTCGTTCGCATGAATATTGCCATGATGCCCATGTCCGAAAACCGCTAGACAGTGCCGAACAACGGCGCGATCATGCCGCCATGGAACTCGATCACGACACCTGCTATCGGGCGCTGGCCAGCCGCGATGCGCGCTTCGACGGCCGCTTCTTCGTCGCCGTCAAGACCACCGGGATTTATTGCCGGCCGATCTGCCCCGCGCGCACCGCCAAATCGGCAAACGTCGTTTTTTTCCGCTCTGCCGCCGCTGCGCAGGAAGCTGGTTTTCGTCCCTGCCTGCGTTGCCGGCCCGAAGCTGCGCCCGATTCTGGCGCCTGGCACGGCGTTTCCAATACCGGTGTGTCGCACACCGTGGCGCGGGCACTGGCATTGATAGAGACGGGCGCCCTCGATGAGGCCGGCATGGGTGCGCTGGCAGAGCGTCTTGGCGTCGGCGAGCGCCAGCTGCGCCGCCTGTTCGTGCAGCATGTCGGCGCCTCGCCTGTGACCGTGGCCCAGACCCGGCGCGTACTGCTGGCCAAGCAGCTGATCCACGAGACCCGCATGCCGCTCACCGAGATAGCCTTTGCTGCCGGTTTTGGCAGCGTGCGCCGCTTTAATGAAGTATTCCATAGCCTGTATCAGCGTCCGCCCGGCGCTTTGCGCCGCAGCAGCCAGCCCGATCAATCGACAGGCGCACAGGGCGAAGTCACGCTATTGCTGCGCTACCATCCGCCCTATGACTGGCCGGCCATGCTGGCGTTTTTGCAAGCACGCGCGATTACCGGCGTAGAGCTGGTGGCCGACGGCAGCTATTCCCGCAGTATCAGCCTCGATGGCGTGCAAGGCACGGTGCTGGTGCAGCAGGGCGTGGGCAACGCCTTGCAAGCGACGATCCGTTTCCCGCGGCTGGCATCGCTGGCGGCCATCATCGCCCGCCTGAGAAGAATGTTCGATCTCGCCGCCGACCCGCAAATCATCAACAGCCAGCTCGGGGAAGATCCGCTGATGGCGCGGCTGACGGCCGCCAGGCCTGGATTGCGCATACCGGGCGCCTGGGACGGCTTCGAACAAGCCATGCGGGCAGTGCTGGGGCAGCAGATTACGGTAAGCGGCGCCATCAGACTGGCCGGCAAGCTGGCGGCGCAGCATGGCGTCGCCTTGAAAGAAACCTGCGCGGATCGTCCCGGACTAAGCCATGTGTTTCCCGAGCCGGCAAGCGTAGCTGCAGCCGACCTGGCGGCGCTCGGCATGCCGAAGTCGCGCGCAGCCACGCTGTCAGCGCTGGCCGCCGCGCTGGTGGCGGATCCGCACTTGCTGGACAGCCGCGCCAGCCTAGTCGAAGTCGTGCAGAAATTGTGCGAGTTGCCTGGCATTGGCGACTGGACCGCGCAATACTTCGCGCTGCGCCATCTGCGCGAACCGGATGCCTTTCCGGCGGCCGATGTGGCTTTGATGAATGCGCTTGCGCTGCATGAAGGAGGGCCGCGACCAAACGCCAAAGAGCTCAGCGCGCGGGCGGAAGCGTGGCGGCCTTGGCGCGCTTATGCGGCGCAGCATCTTTGGACATCGCTAGTCTGATCTGTCTTCCGGCCGTCTTACAAACCTGGCCTGGGCCACTGTGCCAGGTCAGAGCCAATTTGTCCTGCGCTATCTCATGCAGGGATTGGCTTGGACTGGTCATTCGTATCGTAACTTGAAGGAGAGCATAGATGGATTTTGACTGGCACAGTAGTCGCATCATGCGCACGACTACCGTCGACGCCAATTATAGGAATACGCAAAACGTACGTCGCTTCATGGTTGAGCAGTGCGGCGACGGCTTCAAGTTCGACAGCGATTTCATGGCGTGGATACGCAATGGTGCAAGCAAGAACATGGGCGAGGTGGTCGACGAGTGGCGCAGACGGCGCTACGGCGAGAGCTAACCAGGAATCCGGTAACTCTCTGATTTGAAAAGAATTTTATGGTGCGGCTGGCTGGAATCGAACCAGCGACCCTTGGCTTCGGAGGCCAATACTCTATCCACTGAGCTACAGCCGCATAAGAGGAACGGTGAAGAGGCATGAAGGATACCGTTTTTCTGCGTGCGCGTCCATTTAAAGCAACTGTTGTTCGTTCCAAATAGTATTTATTGCGACTATAATCAAGGGTTTGGCGAGGGATCGTGAGCTGTTCAGGCAGTGTGAACGGTTTTTTGGCGCGTATCCGGCTATGGCTTTGAAAATTGCACTGAGGGAATTATGAGCGACGCACAAAACGAAGAACATCAATCCGCGATCAAGACGCCTAAGCAACTGATCATTGCTATTGCAGCCGGTTTTCTAGTACCTATCATCTGTATCGTATTGCTTGTGCAATATGTCACCGCCGGCAAGAAAGTCGGCGCCGGTTCGGAAGGACAGACGCCGGAAGCGATTGCGGCCCGTATCCAGCCGGTCGCCGATGCCGGTTTCACCTTCAAGGACGTCAACGCGCCGAAGCAGCTGCTGTCGGGCGAAGAAGTCTTCAAGTCCACCTGTGCCGCATGCCATGCAACTGGTGCTGCCGGCGCTCCCAAGGTCGGCGATGCCGGCGCCTGGGGCCCGCGTCTGGCTGACGGCTACGACAAGGTCGTCGGCTATGCGCTGCACGGTTTGCGGGCGATGCCGGCCAAGGGCGGCAATCCTGATCTCGACGATATCGAAGTGGCGCGCGCGGTGGTCTACATGGCCAATCAGTCGGGCGGCAAGTTCAAGGAACCTGAAGTGCCGGCGCCAGCTGCACCGGCTGCTGCCGCTGATGCTTCGGCAAGCGCGGCGGCCTCTGCTGCAGCCAGCGCTGCTTCGGAGCCTGCAGCAAAGTAATGCAGCGCGGCCAGTCGTAAAAAAAGCCAGTCAAGAAATTGACTGGCTTTTTTTTGCCCAAGACTTCGGGTCAGAGATCAATAAGCCTGTGCCTGAGGCTGGCCTTGGGCAGGAGCCGGTTCGCGGACATAGATTTCAGCACGGCGGTTGATCGCACGGTTGGCAGCCGTATCATTGGCGACCAGTGGCTGCGTCGAGCCGAGGCCATCCATGGTGATGCGGTTCGGTGCAACGCCGCGGCTGGTCAGGTAGCTGCTGACATTCTGTGCGCGTTGGCGCGACAGCGGGCCATTGATGGCATCCGTGCCGGTGTTATCCGTATGGCCGTAGACTTCCACCAGGGACGTCGGGCTTTGCACCAGCGTGGTTGCCAGCTGGTCCAGGATCGGACGCAGGGCCGGATTGAGGTCGGCACGGCCGGTAGCAAAACCGGTATCGGCCGGAACGTTGACCTTCAGGCGGTTGTCGGCGGTCTGGGTAACCTGGACGTTGGTGCCGGCAGTTGCCCGTTCCATCGCCATTTTCTGGTCTTGCTGACGCTTGCCCCAGATATTGCCGCCAACCGCGCCGATTGCAGCGCCGATGGCCGCACCGGCGGCTGTCCGTCCGGCGCCGCCAGGGCCGGCAATGCCGCCCACCAGGCCGCCGAGAACCGCGCCCGCGCCTGCGCCATAGGCGGTGCCTTTTTGCGTTTCCGACATGTCGGCACAACCTGCAGTGGCCATGGTCACTGCCAGAACCAGGGCGCCTAATTTGAATGTATTCATGGTCTTTCCTCTCGAAGGTTGAGACAGCATCAGCAAAAAAACCGCAATCCCGGATGGGGATTACGGTAATTCGTCATCCGTTGTTTCTCTACTGTTTCTACTGCTGACAAAAACGGCGCCGCCGATCGCTGCGATCACGGCCGCACCGATTAAAAGGGGTTTGCGGGAACAACGCTTGGAGAGCCAGGAGACGCCGGTCACCAGCAGCGGCAGCATGGCCGGCAGGTTGCTGCCCTTGAGGCCGCTGGAAGTGCTGAACAGCGACGAAGCGATGCCGCTGGCGCGCCCCAGCAGCACGGTGGCCAGCGATTTGCTGTTCAGGTTGGCGCGCACGATATCGCGCGAATGCAGCATTTCAGCGCGAAACAGCGCGCCTTCGGCCAGCAGTTTCTGCTTGCGCTCGGCGGGTGATAATTGGCTGTCCAGTCCTGCGTGTCGGCTCATCTCGGGTTTCCTGCTCAAAGTAAGGCGTCGCGATCTTTGCGCAGCTCGGCCATCGTGACCGGCAGGCCGAGCCGGCCCTGGCGCAAGACGCTGCGTACATACAGGGCCGAGCCGAGCGCCAGCAAGGTGAAGAAAGCGCCCAGGATCACCAGTATCTTCCAGCCCATGCTTTCCCATGCCAGCACTACCACCAGCGCGCTCCAGAAGGCCAGCGCAAACCACAGCGCGACAATGCTGAGGGCGCACACCAGGAACAGTTTCAGCAGATGGGCGCCGATTTCGGAGAATTCCAGGGCGGCCAGTTCGATGCGGCTGATCACCAGCGCAAACATGTTCTTGGCAGTGCTGACCAGGCCGGACACCAGACCCGGACTGCTGTGCTTGGGTTGTTGTGGGTTCATGCGTGCCTGACGGTTATGCTGCGTTTACTTGCGGGAAATGGCCAGGCCGAGCAGCAAGCCGACGCCGGCGGAAATGGCGATTGCGCGCCATGGATTTTCCTGGACATAGTCATCGGCGGTGGCGGCGATATCCTTGCCGGCTTCGATCGCTGCTGCCTGCACGTCTTGTGCTTTAGATACAGCGGCGTCAAGTAGTTCCAAACCTTTTTGACGCAGATCCTCGGCTTTTTCGCCGGTCGTGGCTGCGGCCTCGCGGAACAGCTCCTGCGCATCTTCGACCATGCTACGCATATCGCTGCGGGTTCTCAGGGTGGATCTGTGCATTGTGTGACTCCTAGATTCGTGATTTTTTCAGTATAGCCAATACAAGCCATGACGATTGTGGCCGAGCCAGCTTAGGCAATATCGCCGATGATACAGGCTACTATGCCAATCTGCCAACATGGTGTTTTTGTCCGCAAATGTGCACCGGCTGCCGCCGGTAACAGGCAAATTGCCGCTTCGCCGCCGCTGGCGCAGTTCGCGCTTATTTGCGGTCGCGCAGTTCCGCGATCTTTTCCAGATTGCCGATCTGGATCACGATCGGCCGCAGTCCGATGGTCGCTTGCGCAGGGCGCCAGGCAAACAGCCATTCGTGCTGGGCGGCGTCGCGCTTGGGTTTGGTAAACGTGGCGCCGAGCGGACTCGGCTGGCCGTAGCAGATGGCGGCGTCGATGCCAGCCCAGTTGGGCAGCACGCGCTGCACCGCGCGATGGACCATTTCGCCGAAATGTTCGGTGTCGTGGATCACCAGGCAGCAGTCGGACGGCGCAAAGGCGCTGAACAGGCTGGCGTCGTCGCTGCTGCTCAGGCTCAGGGTCAGCAGCTGCGGCAAGGTCTTGGCGCCAGAGCTGCGCGGATGGTGGAGGTTGCTGATCTGCAGGCTTTCCGCCGGCGGACGCAGGCGGAATTCGCCGAGCGCCAGGGAGCGCTCCAGCCATTGCCGCTCCGAATAGCGGTACAGCTTGGGAGGGCGTTGATAATCTGCGCTTAACATGATGATCTGTCTTTACTTTTCTGTGTAACGGACGCGATGGTTCTGCGTCTTGAAAACGTGCAGCAGCATGGCCGCTGCTGCATACGATGGCGATTGCGGAAGCGCTTAAAGGTGAAAAGCGCCGTTGGCTTCCGGCTGGTAAGTCACGTCCAGGATGCGCAGCTGCAGCGGACGGCCGCCCGGACCTTGCCAGGAAATCGATTGTCCCACCGACAGGCCGAGCAGGGCGCTGCCGACCGGCGCCAGGATCGATACCGCATCCGGCGGATTGGACGGGCCGGGGTAGGCCAGCGTCATGTCGTATTCGACCTTGCTGACGTCGTCGATGAAGCGCACCGCCGAGTTCATGGTGATCAGGCCGGGCGGGATCTGTTCCGGGTCGACTACCGTGGCGCGCGCCAGTTCCTGTTCCAGGGCATCGATGCCCGGCAGGTTGCGGTAGGCGGCCGATGCCAGCAATTGTTCAATGCGTTCCAGGTCGAAGCTGGAAATGGTGATTGGCGGCTTGATATCCATTACTGTGCGTCTCGTATAAAAAGGGGGGTAGGTGCGGACGCGGCGCGATGAAGAGTCGCGCGGGTGCTTCCTGGCGTCCTGGCTGGTAGCTCGATGGTAGGCGAGAAGCGCGCGCGAAGCAAGTTTCGCCGGCCATGCCGGGAGCATGCGCTGCGGCCTGCCGTTACTGGTCCATCTGTTGTTCGGCGATCGAGCGCAGCTGGTAGCGGCCGTCGTCATTGAACAGCCAGCTTTCCGCGATCTCGACTTCGCCACGGCGCAGGAATTTGCTGTCCGGCTTGGGGAAGGGCGCGGCACGGCGTACCGCCGCCAGGGCGCTGGCCTCGGCCTTGCGGTCCTTGTTGGTGCGCAGGATTTCGGCGCGCAGCAGCTGGCCGTCGGCGTTCACATAATATTTCACCACAATCACTGCGCGCAGCAGCGCCTGCGGCCGGCCGACATACACCTCGGTAGAGTTGACGGCGACGATTCTTTGCGCCAGTCCGCGCTTGTAATCGTCCAAGGTGGTGGCGGTCGAAGTCGCATCGGGCGTGGTGGCCGGCACCGGCACCGGCGGCACGGCCGGCTTGAGATTGCAGGCTGCCAGCAGTAATGCCGCCGCGCAATACAAGCCTGAGTTAATCCTAGCGTTCATCGCATTCTCCGGACTGGACAGCTTAAGGCAAGCTATAAACCATTTTAGGGCGAGAGCGGGCGCCGCGACAAACAAAAAAGCGATTGGCCGCTGCAGATGGCTTTTGCGCGGGCAAACGGACGCCAGGTCGCTTGCTTTGCGGTAGCCTACGCCGCAGCCATTTTCGTGGCAAAAATCATAATGAAAATCATGTTTATTGACGGCACTAGTTATATTTCTGCGAGTGATATCCACCGTATTTGCAGAGGGAATGACGGGGCTGCCAAAAACTTTTTAAACAATTTTTGGCGAAGCGCTGGTTTTTTTAAAAAAACCGTTGTACAATCTGCCCCCTTCAGGCGTAGTGACATACGCACCGAAAGATAGTCTGACTAAGTGTGCAATTCGGGTGCTTAGCTCAGTTGGTAGAGCGGCGCCCTTACAAGGCGTAGGTCGGGAGTTCGAGCCTCTCAGCACCCACCAAGCAGATTATCTGGCGGCAATGAAGAGCGGTTTAGGAGTGGTAGTTCAGTTGGTTAGAATACCGGCCTGTCACGCCGGGGGTCGCGGGTTCGAGTCCCGTCCACTCCGCCAAGAATACAAATGCCCGCGCAAGCGGGCGTTTTTATTTGTACTTCCAATTTCATATCCCCGCTTGCGGGGATATCGCTATGCGGAGTGGAGGAAGCCGCCTGCGCGGCTTCCGGCGGGAATCGAAGGGCTGCGCCTGCAGGCGCAGCAGCGGCCTGCAGCATGTAGGCGAGTCCCGTCCACTCCGCCAAGAATACAAATGCCCGCGCAAGCGGGCGTTTTTATTTGTAAGTCCAGTTTGCTTGAAAAAAGACGACGTAGGGTGGGCAGATTTTCTGCCCACGCTGCATTCGCTCCTCGAACGATCGAGGTGGGCACAGGTGCCCACCCTACATTTCCTGTTGGTCCTAGAAGCGATCGCCGATAGTCCTGGTAATCGCCGTCCCCTCGGATTTCTGCAGCATTACCTTGCCATTGCGTATCACCAGCGTCTCCACGCTTTTATCCCGGGTCTCGGCCACCCTGCCGATCGGCCCGATCGCCATGCTGACATTGGTCGCCAGTTTCACCTCGGCGCTGCGCTTGTCCTTGCTCAGCTCGATATGCTCGATGTAGACCTGGTAATTGGTCGACATCATGCCGCCGGTGCGGGCCATGGAATCGAACATCTTGCTGTATTTGTCGCAGGTTTCCTGTTTGTCGGCGTTTTCCTGGATCCGTCCCTGGCTGGTCGAGTTGATCCCGCTGCGCGTAAAATCCTTGGTCAGCATGGCGCACAGTTCCTGGCCGCGGCCGTTCAGGACATGTTCGGTGGCGGTGTCGTAAAAGCGCGTGACGCTGGCTTCATCGATAGTATTTTGACGATTCCAGTACCAACCGCCTATCCCGACGGCAACTAATAGCAAAATAATGACTCTCATACTCCCCTGACCCCTTTAAAACATTCAAGACATTCCATTTTTACGGTCCCATTTGCGCCGATCTGCTTCTACACCTTTGCCAGGATTGACAGATGCGGCTTAAATTTCCGATAAGCTATAGAATATCTGTTGTGCAACAATTTTGATACATTACTCAATCCCGCATCCGTGCGAAAGCCAAAACATGGCATTATTGTTCCCCTTTAGTGTCATGTCCTGCATCCATTTCTCCCAAAAAAATGAATTGCTGTCTGTCATGCGTGGCTGCTTGTTGCCAATCGGGCTGAAGAAACCAGTGGCAACCAAGGCGTGCAAAGGGAATTCGGGGACATGAAAGCGCAACGACGGAAAAAAATGAATGCGATGGCACTGGGCATGCTGGGACGCGTCGCCCTGAGCGGCGTGCTGGATGCCTTGCTGCTATGGGGATTCGTCCATGCCGGCGTGATTCAGTCCGATATTGCACTGTTTTATGGCATGGCAGTGGTCGTGGTGACCCTGGTCTTCTACCTGCTGATCAGAAGCGGCTACCAGCGCCGCTCCAAGGATCCCGGCCTGACTTTTCCGCAAGTAGTGACGGCATTGCTGATGCAGACTGGATTCCTGATCCTGGCGCCGCAGGTCGGCTACCTGTTCCTGATCAATTTCTTCGTGATCTACGCCTTCGGCGCGCTCGGCCTGAGTACCTTCTGGAATGCAGTGAGCTGGCTGATCGGTTCGCTCGCCCTGGTGCTGGCCTTCAGCCTCTCCAGCGCACACTTGCAGTTCCCCGTGGGAAATAATCTGAGCCAGCTGCTGGTCTGCCTGTCCTTCATCATGACCCTGGGCCGCTGCATCTACCTGGCCAACATGATGAGCCGCATGCAGCGCAAAATCACCGAACAGAACCAGCAACTGGTGAAAGCCATGAAACGGGTGCAGGAGCTGGCCACCCGCGACGAGCTCACCAATATCGAAAACCGCCGTTCGCTGATGGAAATCCTGGCGGTCGAGCAGAAACGCTTCCAGCGCGGCGGCACGCCGTTCTGCATCGCCATCCTGGACCTGGACGGCTTCAAGGCGGTCAACGACAACTTCGGCCATGCCGCCGGCGACCTGGTGCTCAAGACCTTCGTCGAGATCGTCCGCAACGAGATGCGCCTGAGCGACCATTTCGCCCGCTACGGCGGCGACGAGTTCGTGCTGGTGCTGACCGGCACCACGGTGCAGGAAGGCGTGACGGCGCTCGACCGCATCTGCGCCGAGACGGAAATGTACGACTGGAGCAAGTTCGGCAAGGATATTATCCTGACGGCGTCGATCGGGATTACCGACTTCCGCCCCGGCGAAAGCATCGATGAAGCCTTCCAGCGCGCCGACATGGCCCTCTACGGCGCCAAGGCCGCCGGCCGCAACCGCGTCATGATCAGCCCGGATACCTTCGAGTCTTCCGACGGCGGCACTACCATCCGGGCGTTTTAAGAGTAGACGCGCTGCTTCAGCATGCGTGAAGCAGCGCCATTCGCAGTGTTAAGCCTTAGACCGCGGGTTCGCCGCCCAGTGCAAACACCAGGTCGTTGAGCAGCTTGTTGAGCTCGCCGGTCATCAGCATCATGTCGGAATCGAAACGTTCGTCGTCGTTCTTGCTGCTGGTGTCGTTGCCTTCCTTCAGAACGTCGAGCGGCGCGATGCGCTTGATCGCCAGCGATTCGGTCAGCACGAAGGAGATATGGTCGGCCCAAGTCATCGCCAGCCGTGTGCATTGCTTGCCGGAAGCGATATGGCGGCGCACGTCGTCGGCTTCGATGGTATGGCGCACATAGCGCACGGTGGCCTTGCTTTCGCCGGCGGCGCGCAGTTCGGTGTCCTGGTCGACGGTGAAGCCGTGCGGCGCTTCATCCGAGGCCAGCCAGTTGGTCATCGAAGTCAGCGGCGAATGCGCCGTGCGCAGGCCGGAAATCTGCAGTTTGTCGACCGAACCCAGCAGCAGCTTGAGGATTTCCTCGGCCTTGGTCGGGCTGGCCGCATCGATCACCAGCCAGCCGTTGACCGGATCGATCCAGACCCAGGTATTGCGCTGGATGCTGAAAGCGCGCGGCAGCAGCTCGTCGGTGACCTGTTCCTTGAGGTCTTTCAGCTGCTTGCGGCCGGGCGCGTAGCCTTGCTGTTCCTCGATCTCAGCGGCGCGCGCCTTGGTCACTTGATTGACCACGGTGGCCGGCAGCAGTTTTTTCTCCGTACCGAGCAGTATCATCATCTGGCGGTTCACGCTGTGCACCAGCATGCCGTTCTCGCGCGGCGACAGCCAGCCCTGGCTTTGCAATTCCAGGCTGCTGCACTTGGCGAAGGCTTGCGGCGCCAGGAAGGCTTCCAGCTGTTCGGCCGAAATGGCCCATGGTGCGGGGATACGGAAGATCTGAAGATTTTTAAACCACATGGCGTTCCAATAAAATAAAGCAATCGCAGACACGGCTGCCGCCTCATGGGCAGCAATGACGCAGTGTCGTAGCGATCAATGGGTTAAACGGGAAGTTTCAAGCTGCAGTTGCCGGCAAGGCCCGCGGCCCCACCCTGCAAAGTCGGATTGACTGGGTATCAGATACCCATATTGGTCAGCGTATCGGCGATTTCGCGCAATACCGGTTCCAGATGCGGATGTTTCACCGCCAGCCGCGCCGAAATGCCCTGGGCGCGTTCCACCAGCTCCGAGCGGATGCCGCTTGCCGGCGTCGCGGCCGGCGCTGTGTCCGAGGATTTCAGCAGCTGCTGGATGTCGGTATCCAGCGTTTGCAGCAAAGTCTTCAATTCGTTGTCGACCCCGCCGTTGCTTTCGAGCGTGCTGCGCAGTTTTTCCAGCGATGTCTTGATGTTGTCTATGCTCATGGTTTACTCCAGAATGGTTTTCGCTGTGGCGCTTATCATCTCATGCCGCTCTCGGCTTCTGCAACAAAGCCTTCAAATTGGCCAGACGGTTCTGCGGGGTGATCTGTTCCGTCTCGGTCGGCAGGGCGTCGCCCTCGTCCAGCTTCATTTCCTTGACGAAGCGGGATATCTCGCAAACGATGGATTCGCCGGCGCGCTTGCGCTTCTTGCACCAGCTGACATGCAGGCTGCGCTGGGCGCGCGTGATGCCGACATACATCAGCCGCCGTTCTTCTTCGATGCGGGCGGCGATGGTTTCCGGCGGCGCATCGGGATCGCCCTTGTGCGGCAGGATGCCCTCCTCGACGCCGATCAGGAACACATGCGGATATTCTAGTCCCTTGGAGGCGTGCAGGGTCGACATGCGCACCGCATCCGGTTCTTCGTCGCGCCCTTCCAGCATCGACATCAGGGCCACCATCTGCGTCAGTTCCAGCAGATTGCGCTCGTCGCCGGCGCCGTCCTTGCCGCCGGTGCCCTTTTCTTTCAGCCAGTTGGTGAAATCCAGCACATTCTGCCACTTGCCCTGGGCTGCGCGGTCGTCGAAGCTGTCGTACAGATAATGCTCGTAATTGATTTCCTTCATCATGTCGTCCAGCACCGCGGCCGCATTCTCGCCGCTGCCGGCCGGGCCGACCCGGCTGGCGCGGGCTTCCAGCTGGTTGATGAAATGGCAGAATTCGCGCAGCGGATAGAGCTGGCGGTCGGTCAGCTTGGCTTCGATGCCGCCCTTGAAGACCGCCTCGAACAGCGAACACTGCCACTGGCCGGCCACCGTGCCCAGCACTTCCAGCGTGGCCTGGCCGACGCCGCGCTTGGGCGTAGTGATGGCGCGGATGAAAGCCGGATCGTCGTCTTCGTTGGCGATCAGGCGCAGGTAACTGATGATGTCCTTGATTTCGGCGCGGTCGAAAAAGCTCTGGCCGCCCGACATCGTGTACGGGATGCGTTCGCGCCGCAGGGCTTTTTCAAAGGTCCGCGCCTGGTGGTTGCCGCGGTACAGGATGGCGTAATCGGAAAACTTGGCGCGCCGTTCGAAACGGTGCGCCGACAGCATGATCGCTACCTGCTCCGCTTCTTTTTCATCATCCTCCATGCCCATCACCTTGATCGGATCGCCTAGGCCGTGTTCCGACCACAGCTTTTTGTCGAACAGCTTGGGATTGTTGCCGATCACCGCGTTGGCGGCTTGCAGGATGCGCGTGGAAGAGCGGTAATTCTGTTCCAGCTTGATTACTTTCAGGTCAGGAAAATCGACCTGCAGGGTTTTCAGGTTTTCAATGGTGGCGCCGCGCCAGGCGTAGATCGCCTGGTCGTCGTCGCCCACGGTGGTAAACATGGGCTTCTTGCCAAGCCCGGTCACCAGCAGCTTGACCAGTTCGTACTGGCAGGTATTGGTATCCTGATATTCATCGACCAGCAGATAGCGCAGACGGCGCTGCCATTTATCGCGCACTTCCTCATTGCTGCGGAACAGCTCCACCGGCAGGCGGATCAGGTCGTCGAAATCGACCGCCTGGTAGGCTGCCAGGGTGGCCACGTAGCTGCGGTAAATGCGCGCGTGCTGCGCTTCATCTTCGGTGACGGCCTGATTGATGGCTTGCTCGGGATCGACCAGGCCGTTCTTCCACAGCGAGATGGCGGTCTGGATGCGGCGCACCAGCTGCTTGTCGGTGGTGATCGCCAGATCCTGCACGATGGAAAAGCAATCGTCGCTGTCCATGATCGAAAAGCGGTCTTTCAAGCCGACGCCGCGCGCTTCCTGGCGCAGGATCTTGACTCCCAGCGAGTGAAAGGTGCTGACCGTGATGTGCTTGGCTTGTTTCGGATCCTTCAGCAGCTTGGCGATGCGTTCCTGCATTTCGGTGGCTGCCTTGTTGGTGAAGGTCAGCGCCGCGATATGCTTGGGGTCGTAGCCGCAATCCTCGATCAGGTGCTGAATCTTCTGCGTGATCACGCGCGTCTTGCCCGAACCGGCGCCGGCCAGCACCAGGCAGGGGCCGTCGAGATACTTGACGGCTTCCCGCTGGGGGGTATTCAGACCGAAATTGGGAGTAGACGACATAAGTGACAAGACAGCGGCAGGCCGGAAGGAGCAAAGCGCTGTATTTTAACAGCGCCGGCGGCGCGCCAGACCGCGCATGAGTTTCTGTGCCGAATATGGGACAATCCGTCATCAACCATTTGCCGGACCTGCCATGAAATTCAGTCATCTGATCGAAATCAACGATCCCCTCAACCCGCTGATCGACTCCCTGACCCGCGAGCAGCTATGGCGCGGGCTGGTGATGCGGGCCGAGCAGCCGCTGTTGTTCGTTGAACATCTGGACGACTGCCGTCTGTCGGACAAGTCGGTGCAGTCAGTCACGCGTGAATTGCGCTACGGCAAGGTTGTCGTCAAGGACGTGGTCAGCTACCTGCCGCTGCTGCAGGTGCGCTACCAGGTGCCGAAACAGCAAGATATCGCCGGCTCCAGCCTGATCATGACGATTGAAGAGCCGGAACAGGAAATGCTGTTCGTGCGTTTCGAATACGAAGACGACGCCGTCCAGCGGCAGCCGGCGGCGCAGGCCGAGCAAGAGTTTTACGACGAATTCCGCCGTTCCGCCTATCAGGAAGCCGACATCGACACCATCCGCGTGATCCGCGAGCTGGCGGCCGATGGCAAGCTGGGGTAACAATCGGCGCTGCCCCGCTCCTTGCTTCCGCTGCCGTCAGCGGAAATTATTCTCCACCGCGAACTTGATCAGTTCCGCCTGCCCTTCGATCTCCAGCTTGCGCTTGATGTTCAGGCGGTGCGTTTCCACCGTGCGCACGCTTAAATCCAGTTCGCGGGCGATCTGCTTGTTGGACGCGCCGTTGGCGATGTGCTGCAGCACCTGCCGTTCGCGCGCTGTCAGCAGCTGGCCGGGCGTCATCGGCCGCGCCAGCTTCTGCGCCAGCGCCGCGCTGTAGTACATGCCGCCGGAAATCACGGTTTCTATGGCATGCACGATATCCTTGCCGGGCGCATCCTTCAACACATAGCCGCGGGCGCCGGCCTGCACCGACTGCATCAGGTATTCGGTCTTGTCGTGCATGCTCAGGATCAGCACCGCGATCTCCGGGAAACTGGCGTGAAAGCGCGCGGTCAGGTCGATGCCGTTGCTGCTGCCACGCAGGTTGATATCCATCAGGATCAGGTCGATAGGCTGTTCTTCGGCGCGCTGCAAGGCTTCTTCGGCGCTGCCCGCCTCGGCCACGATGACGAAGCCCGGCACCGCTTCCAGGCGCGCGCGCAAGCCGTCGCGCACCAACGGATGGTCGTCGACCAGCATGATTCGGGTAGTTGTTTCAGACATGGTCATACATAAGAGGTGTGGGGAATGGTGGCCAGCACGCGGGTGCCGGCCGCTGAAGAACTGATGCTGAGATGGCCGCCGACTGCTTCCAGCCGCTCGACCATATTGCGCAAGCCGATACCGCGCTTGGGGTTGCTGTCGATCTGGCCGACATCGAAACCGACGCCATTGTCATGCACGGCGAGTGCAACGGCCTGGCCGTCGCCCTGCAGCAGCACTTCGATCTGCGTCGCCTGCGAGTGGCGGGCGATATTGGTCAAGGCTTCCTGGGCGATACGGAACAGCACCGTATTGGCGACCGCCGGCAAGCCGTCGCTGTTGCCGCTGTGCTTGAAGGCGATCGGGATGCCGGCGTGTTCCAGCCATTCCTGGGTCAGGTGCTGAAGCGCCGCCGCCAGGCCGAGATCGTCCAGGATCGCCGGCCGCAAATCGTGGGAAATGCGGCGCACCTCGCCCAGCACGTCGTTGAGCTGGCCGGCGGTGCGCTCGAAATTGCTGCGCGCGGCGGCGGCCTGCTGCGGACCGCGGTCGAGCTTGGCGATGCCGGCTTCGATCTGCAGCTTGATCGAGACCAGCCACTGGCTGATGCCGTCATGCAGGTCGCGCGACAGCCGCGCGCGCTCCTCTTCCTGCGAACGCACGACACGCTGCGCCAGCACTTTCAGCTTGGCGTCGGCCACCCGATGCTCACTGATGTTCAACACCAGCCCGGAGGCCCCCACCACCAGCGCGCTCAGCGTCGCGATGGCGGCGATCCACCACATGGTGTTGCGGATATTGCCGGAGACCTGGGTGTCGATCTTGCTGAGCGCGGCGTCGACATCGTCCATATAGATGCCGGTGCCCAGCATCCAACCCCAGTTCGGCAGCGCCACCACATAGCCGAGCTTGCTGGCGACATGGTGGCTGGACGGCTTTTCCCACTGGTAGCGCTCAAAGCCGCCGCCGCTGCGGGCCCGTTCTATCAGATGCTGGATGGTGAGGTTGCCGTCGGCGTCTTTCATGTCCCACAGGTCGCGCCCCACCAGTTCCGGCTGGCGCGGATGCATCAGGCTCTTGCCTTGCATGTCGTAGATAAAGAAATAACCGTCGTCGCCATAAGACAGCTTGGAGAGGATGGCCATGGCCTCGTCCATCGTCGCCTGGTCCTTGCGGCCGGAATCGTACAGATGGGCGATCGACCAGGTGGCCAGTTCCACGTAGTGCTTGAGCTCGGCTTCCTTGCTGGCCAGGTAGGCGGCCTGGATGGTGGCGCGCTGCTGCTGGCC